>ENA-ORLW01000070-ORLW01000070.1-human-gut-metagenome-genome-assembly--contig:-NODE-70-length-144025-cov-26.940763_pt1 | contig 144025 bp, 140 predicted proteins | sample MGYA00243017_ERZ508829 | MGnify/ENA primary metagenome ERZ508829 (study PRJEB26277, sample SAMN04329776) | human gut metagenome | biome: human-associated habitat | host: Homo sapiens | place: USA...
TTATCTACATGATAATTTATCTACATGATAATTTATCTACATGATAATTTATCTACATGATAATTTATCTACATGATAATTTATCTACATGATGTCATACGGATTGTTCCGTGCTTCGCACTCTCACAATCCTACCCAATATTCGCATATCGTGAAGCTTACGCTTCCCTTTTATGCTCATATTGGGCGGGTCAATAAGTCATATAAACACTCCTGTGCAAGCACATCGTGTTTTATGACCTTTGACCCTGACATCAATTATTATATCCAAAACAAACAAAGACCACAATACTTGTGGTCCTTGTTATAAAACATCTTATTTGATTATTTCTTTAATGTAACAACAACACGTCTGAAAGGTTCTTCTCCTTCGCTATGTGTTGTAACATACTTGTCATTCTGCAGTGCTGAATGAATGATCCTTCTTTCGTAAGGATTCATTGGCTCAAGTGATACAGGTCTTTTTGTTCTCTTTACCTTAAATGCAATATTCTTTGCAAGGTTTTCAAGTGTTTCTTTTCTTCTCTGTCTATAGTTTTCTGTATCTACTTTTACTCTGATATATTCTTCCTGTCCTTTGTTTACAACAAGAGATACCAGATACTGCAGAGAATCAAGTGTCTGCCCTCTCTTACCGATCAGGATACCCATATCATCACCGGCAAGATCAATAGAAAGACTATTATCATCTTCATTATAATCTGCTGTGATCACAACTGTTAATTTCATAGATGCAAATACATCATTTAAGAAATCTTTTGCTTTCTGATCCGGTTTTGCTTCTTCTTCTTTTACTCTGGCATTGATAATAGCAGGTTTTGCATTAAATCCCAGAAAACCGGAAGAACCTTCTTCTACAACTTCATACTCAAGCTTATCACTGGTAACCTCTAACTTCTGACATGCATCAATAATTGCATCGTTAACTGTTTTACCGGAAAATTTTGTATATTCCATCAGACAAACCTCCTATTTATTATTCTGCTCCATATAATCATGCACCATATTCGCTTTTGCAGCGATACTACCCTCTTTTTTCGGAGCAGCCTTTGCTTTTTCAATGATCGCATCTTTTTCCTTCTGGCTGAGACCGGAAGTAGAGTTTAAATACTTTGTATTCATACGTGCTGACTGATTCACAGTAGATTTGGCAACAGTATCTTTACTCTTCCGACGATTTTCTTCTTCTTTTTCCATATTTTTACGGATCACTTCATCAAAGTCGATCTTATCAATATGTCTGTTGATCACAACCTGCTGAATACTACGTATTACCGCACCTGCTACCCAGTAAATACCCATACCGGTTGGAAGTGTGAAACAGAAAACAGCTGACATGATTGGCATCATCATATTCATGGATTTCATACTGGCTGCCATTGCATCTGCCTGCTCATTACCTGTACTTCCGTTATTTGTTGGCTGTGGCATCAATTTTACATTTAAAAACTGTGTAAGTGCTGCTAAAATCGGAATCATCAGAGCACCAACTACAAGCAGATAAGAACCTGACTGGAAAGCATCTTTAATAATATAAGAAGGTGAATTTGCAATATTAAGTCCAAGGAAATTATTAAATCTGCTCAGTGTATCATATGTGTTTTGCACATCTGTTGCCAGAGACGGAAACTCTGTCTTCAGAGACATCCATTCTGCAGAAGAAGCTTTATTCAGAACATCAATAAAGGTATTCTTCATATAATCGCTTCCCGCAACGAAGGAACTGCTTGAAAACTGCTTTGCATACTGACTTGCATTTTTGAAAGTCTGTAAAAATGCAGAAGCACCGTCTGCTGTAACAAGCTTGTCTACCAATGTAGAAAAAACTGCCTTTACATTTGGTACATAAGCCGGAAAATTATAAATAACACGATAAAGAGCCCATAAAATAGGAAGCTGGATCACAAGCTGCAGACAACTTCCGGATGGAGAAACACCGTATTTCTTATAAACGGCTTTTGTTTCCTCATTCATTTTAATCATGGAGTCATTATCTTTTTTATTTTTATACTTGCTCTGGATTGCCTGAAGCTCCGGATTCATTTTAGCAGAAAGCTTTGAGAATTTCTGCTGCTTTACCGTAAGAGGCATCATACATAAATATATAACAAGCGTAAAAATAATAATTGCGAGACCGATACTTGGAATACCGATCTTTTCTAAAACAGTAAAAATTCCATTCATTAAATAACCAAGTAACTGAGATACAGGTCCGATAATGAATGCATTACTTTTGGTTAATAAAATACCTGTCAATATTAACTCCTCCTGAATTACCTAATGGTAACGAAATGATCAGGGTACAGGATCATACCCGCCTTTTGAAAAAGGATTACATCTTATGATCCGCCATAAAGCAAGAGCTCCACCCTTAAGTGCTCCGTATTTTTCAATTGCTTCCATGCCATATTCGGAACAGGAAGGAATATAAGGACACTTTGTGCTCTTCATTGGCGAAATATATTTTCTATAGAATTTAATGATAAAAAGAAATAATTTTTTCATATCAATTTCTAACTTCTCCATCTGCATGTGAAATACCATGGAGTTTTACAAGATGTAAAAAAGCAGATTCCGCTTCCTTATAAGAAACGTCCTTTGCATTTGGTCGTGCAATGACTACTATGCTTAAACCACTATTAAGCATATCTTCATGTAGTCTGTAAATTTCGCGGACAATTCTGCACAGGTGATGTCTAACGACACTATTGCCCACTTTCTTACTTACAGATATTCCAATATAATTTCTATCCTGATTGTTTTCTAATACATACATAATAAAATACTTATTGGCAAATGATCTGCCATTTCGATAGACATATTGAAAATCTCTGTTCTTTTTCAGCGATTCTGAAAATTTCATAAACTTTCCTCATGAGAGAAAAATAGGTCACATAAATGTGACCTAAGCTGATAATCTCTTTCTTCCTTTAGCTCTTCTTGCAGCTAAAACTTTTCTTCCACCTGCAGAACTCATTCTTGCTCTAAAACCATGAACCTTAGATCTCTGTCTCTTCTTTGGCTGAAATGTCATTTTCATCGATATACACCTCCTTTTTAACGATTAGAAAACATCATTAACGATTATATAAGAAAGAAGAAACCTCGTCAAGCCTTATAAATCATAAAAAATTTTTTTTAATTTTTTCACTCTATATCTTGTCTTTTGCCTTTCTTTCCACATACTATATCTAGTTTTTCACAATATAAAAAAATTTTCACTTATTTACATAAATTTATACACAAAATGTGTATGGAATGTGGATAACTCTGTTTTCCCACACAATTATTTTTCATATTTTCCCATTTTATAAGGTTTTGAATGTTGATAACTTCAAAAAAGTTTTCAACATTTTTACACCTAATTTACATAATTAAAATATTTTTCTAAAAATTTATTGGCTTTCCCTCTGATTTGAATTTTTTTTAAGTTTAGTTTAATATAGTAATACATTTAGGTAAGGAGAATCAATCATGAATCAGATCGGTGAAAAATGGGAAGAAATCAAGCAGCATATCAAAACAGAATATGATCTTTCTCCCGTATCATTTAATACATGGATCCAGCCACTGAAATTTCACGACGTAGATCACGATACGGTACAGATCGTCATTCCTTCTGATCAGGCACATGCAGTCAGCTACATTTCTGCTAAATATAAAAATTATTTTCAGGTATCCATCTCTGAAATGTTCAATCATGAATATAACGTTTCCTTCTTATTAGAAAAGGACATTCATAATAAGAAAGAAAATGAAGAAGAAAATTATATTTACAATATCAACAGCTCGAAGGCCAACTTAAACCCTAAATATAATTTCGATACCTTTGTCGTAGGCAGTAACAATAAATTTGCCCATTCCGCAGCACTTGCTGTTGCAGAATCTCCGGGTGAAGTTTATAATCCTCTCTTTCTTTACGGAGGAGCCGGTCTTGGGAAAACACATTTGATGCATTCCATCGGACATTTTGTTTTGGAACACAATTCAGAAAAGAAAGTTCTTTATGTTAATTCCGAGCAGTTTACAAATGAAGTGATTGAATCCATCCGTTCCGGTAATGCAGCTTCCATGACTAACCTGCGTGAAAAATACAGAACGATCGATGTTCTGCTTCTGGATGATGTGCAGTTTATTATAGGAAAGGAAAGTACACAGGAAGAATTTTTCCACACATTCAATGCGCTGCATACAGCAGGCAAACAAATCATTCTTTCCTCTGATAAACCACCAAAAGAAATGGAAACTTTAGATGAAAGATTCCGTTCCCGTTTTGAATGGGGACTCATTGCCGATATCCAGCCACCGGATTACGAAACAAGAATGGCAATCCTCAAGAAGAATATCGAAAATTATGATCAGGATATTGATGAAGAAATATTGAAATATATTGCGACTAATATTAAGTCAAATATCAGAGAACTGGAAGGCGCTCTCCGTAAGGTAATTGCTTCTTCCAGACTGAATAATACAGAATTATCTCTTTCTCTGGCAGAAGATGCCCTGAAGGATATCATTTATCCGGAAGCACCAAAGGAAATTACACCTGAACTGATCATGAATATCGTTGCGGAACATTTTAATATTTCTGCTTCCGATATTGCTTCTTCCAAAAGAAATTCGGAAATTGTCATGCCAAGACAGATTTATATGTATCTTTGCAGAGAACTTATCGATATTCCTTATAAATCTATCGGTAAAACAATCGGTAATAAAGATCATACTACTGTTATGCACGGTGTTGATAAAATAAAAAAAGAAATGGAAGGCAGTGAAGAACTTCGAAATAAAATAGATATCATTAAAAAGAAGATCAATCCTTCTTAATTCACATTTTTATGTGGATAATGTGGGTAAATAAAGCTATATATAGTTGAAATGAAGTTGATAAGATGTGTTTAATTTATATTTTTCTTTTCTTTCACTGAAGATCATCATATAAAAGAAAAGAAAAGTGTTGATAAATTTCCTTTTATCCCCTTAAAATTTAAAACAATATACAAACTTATCCATTCCATTTTTTCCTATAAAATAGTATAATAGAAAGGGTTATCAACAAATCCACATCTATTAATATTAATATTATGAAATAATCTTATATTAAATATTATATGCAAATTTTTACTTTTTCCACTTTTTGTTTTGAAGGAGTTTAAAGAACATGAAGATTATATGTAAAAAATCTAATTTATTAAACGGAGTACAGATTGTATCAAAGGCTGTATCCAATAAAACTACTATGCCTATTCTGGAATGTATATTAGTTGATGCAACAAAAGGTATCATTAAGCTGACTGCAAATGATATGGATCTTGGCATTGAAACGATCATTGAAGGTGATATAGCAGAAGGTGGTATTATTGCTATTGAAGCAAAGTTGTTTTTGGAAATGATACGTAAACTTCCTGATAATGATGTTATTATAGAAACAGATGATAATATGAATACTTTCATCTCTTGTGAAAAAGCTCATTTCAATATTGTAGGTAAATCAGGAGAAGATTTTTCCTATCTGCCGGTGATAGAAAGAGAAAATCCTGTGATCATTTCACAGTTTACTTTAAAAGAGATCATCAGACAGACTATTTTCTCTATTGCAGATAATGACACGAATAAGCTGATGACAGGAGAACTATTTGAAATCAAAGAGGATGTAATGAAGGTTGTATCTCTGGACGGACATCGTATTTCCATCCGTAATACATTCCTGAAAAATGCTTATGATTATAAAAAGGTGATCGTTCCTGGTAAGACTTTAAATGAAATCAGTAAAATCTTGTCAGGAGATGCGGATAAAGATGTCAGCATCTATTTTACAGATAAGCATATTATATTTGAATTTGATCAGACGATTGTTGTTTCCAGACTGATCGAGGGAGAGTATTTCAAAGTAGATCAGATGATTTCCTCTGATTATGAAACAAAAGTAAAGATCAATAAGAAAGAGCTTTTAAACTGTATTGACAGAGCAACACTTATGGTAAAAGAAGGAGACAAGAAGCCGATCATTATTGATATCAATGATGATAGTATGGAGCTTCGTATCAATTCTACAATCGGAAGTATGAATGAAAAAATAGATATCAGAAAAGAAGGAAAGGATCTGATGATAGGATTCAATCCTAAATTTATGATTGATGCATTAAAGGTAATTGATGATGAAGAAATTGAAATGTTCATGGTAAATCCGAAAGCACCGTGTTTCATCAAGGATGAAAAGGATACATATCTGTATCTGATCCTTCCTGTTAATTTTAATGTCATCAAATGATAGATTCAATAAAAAGAGAGAGATTCATAGATGGAAGAATTAAAAATAAAAGATGAATTTATAAAGCTTGGGCAGGCTTTAAAGCTTTCCGGGATTGCTGCCTCCGGTATTGATGCCAAGATCATGATACAGGACGGAGAAGTGAAATATAATGGAAAGATTGAGCTGCAGAGAGGGAAGAAGGTATATCCGGGAGATACCTTTGAAGCAGCGGGAAAGCAATTTGTAGTAGTAAAGTAGGTTAAACTGTGATCATAAAATCTATTAAGCTTGAAAATTTCAGAAATTATGAAAGTCTGGAGCTTTCTTTTGAGAAAGGAACCAATATTCTGTATGGTGATAATGCACAGGGAAAAACCAATGTATTAGAGGCTGTTTACCTTTCAGCCACTACAAAATCTCACAAAGGAAGTAAAGATAAAGAGATGATAAGATTCGGGCAGGAGGAAGCACATATCCGCACGAATCTGGATAAAGAGGGAATGGAATACAGAGTTGATATGCATCTGAAAAAAAGCAAATCAAAAGGGATTGCAGTCAACGGACAGCATTTAAAGAAAGCAGCACAGCTGCTTGGTCTTTTAAATGTGGTATTTTTCTCGCCGGAGGATCTTTCCATTATAAAGAACGGTCCTTCAGAGAGAAGAAGATTTGTTGATATGGAACTCTGTCAGATTGATAAATATTATCTTTATAATCTCAACCAGTATAATAAAATAGTGAATCAGAGAAATAAGCTGCTGAAGGATTTTTATCATAATACGGATATTTCCGAAACACTTCATGTGTGGGATATGCAGCTTGTTACATATGGAAAACAGATCATTGAAAGAAGAAAAGAATTTGTAGATCAGCTCAATGAGATCATTTATGGAATACATAAAAATCTTTCCGGTGATCGGGAAGAGCTTGTGATCGTTTATGAGCCGGATACGGAAGCAGAAAATTTAGAAAATGATCTGCGAATTTCCCGTGAGAAGGATATCAAGTATAAAATGACATCCGTTGGACCGCACAGAGATGATTTCAGTTTTGTGGTAAACGGTGTAGATATCAGAAAGTACGGTTCGCAGGGACAGCAGAGAACAGCGGCTTTATCTTTGAAGCTTTCGGAAATAGAGCTGGTGAAAAAAGTGACCGGTGATAATCCGGTACTTCTGTTAGACGATGTGTTGTCTGAACTTGACAGCAACAGACAGAACTATCTGTTAAATAATATAGGAAATATCCAGACGATCATTACCTGTACGGGTCTGGATGAATTTATCAATAACAGATTTTCCATTGATAAAATATTTAAGGTAACAAATGGCAGGATAGAATCAGAGAATTAGTGTTATAGGAGGCAGAGCATGAGTGAAAATTACGGAGCAGATAATATTCAGATATTAGAAGGACTTGAGGCTGTCCGTAAAAGACCGGGAATGTACATCGGAAGTACTTCTTCGAGAGGTTTACATCATCTTGTATATGAAATCGTAGATAATTCAGTTGATGAAGCGCTTGCCGGTTATTGTACGGAAATCTGTGTTTTTATAAATGAAGATAATTCTATTACCGTTATAGATAATGGTCGAGGTATTCCTGTCGGTATCAATCATAAAGCAGGTATTCCTGCAGTTGAAGTTGTATTTACGATTTTACATGCAGGCGGAAAATTCGGCGGTGGCGGATACAAGGTATCCGGTGGTCTGCACGGCGTTGGTGCTTCTGTTGTCAATGCGCTTTCCAACTGGCTGGAAGTACAGATTTACAATGAAGGTAAGATTTACCAGCAGCGGTATGAAAAGGGACATGTATGTTATCCGCTGAAGGTAGTTGGAGAATGTGATAAAGAGAAGACCGGTACAAAGGTTACATTCTTACCGGATGATACTATTTTTGAAGATACAGTTTACGATCATGATATTTTAAAGCAGAGACTGCGGGAAATGGCATTTCTGACTAAGAATCTGAAGATCGTTCTGACTGATAAAAGAGAAGAAAATTATGAAAAAGTGTTCCACTATGAAGGTGGTATCAAGGAATTTGTCAAATACTTAAATTCCAGCAAAACACCGCTTTATGAGGATGTACTTTACTTTGAAGGAAAAAAAGACGGTGTTTATGTGGAAGTTGCGATGCAGCATAATGATTCCTATAATGAATCAGCCTTCAGCTTTGTAAATAACATCAATACACCGGAAGGTGGTACACATCTTGCAGGCTATCGAAATGCCCTGACAAAAACATTCAATGATTATGCCAGAAACAATAAGCTGTTAAAAGACAGTGAAGCAAATCTTTCCGGTGAAGATATCAGAGAAGGTCTGACTGCTATTGTTTCTATCAAGATTGAAGATCCGCAGTTTGAAGGACAGACGAAACAAAAGCTTGGTAACTCCGAAGCAAGAGGAGCTGTGGATTCCGTAGTCAGCGAGCAGCTTACTTATTATCTTGAACAGAATCCTGCAGTTGCAAAGATCATCTGTGAAAAATCCATCATGGCGCAGCGTGCCAGAGATGCAGCCAGAAAAGCAAGAGATCTGACAAGAAGAAAAACGGCTTTGGGAGATACAGCACTTCCGGGTAAACTGGCAGACTGTTCCGATAAGGATCCGAAAAACTGTGAAATTTATATCGTAGAGGGAGATTCCGCCGGCGGATCCGCAAAGACAGCCAGAGACCGTGCAACACAGGCTATTCTTCCACTTCGTGGTAAGATTTTAAATGTAGAAAAGGCAAGACTTGACCGTATTTACGGAAATGCGGAGATCAAAGCAATGATCACTGCATTTGGTACCGGTATTCATGAAGATTTTGATATTTCCAAGCTTCGTTATCATAAGATCATCATTATGACCGATGCTGATGTGGACGGTGCACATATTGCGACATTGATGCTCACATTTATTTATCGTTTTATGCCTGAGCTGATCAAGCAGGGATATGTGTATCTGGCACAGCCACCGCTGTACAAGCTGGAGAAGAATAAAAAGATATGGTATGCCTACAGTGATGAAGAACTTGACAAGATTTTAAATGAAGTAGGACGTGACCAGAATAACAGGATCCAGCGTTACAAAGGTCTTGGTGAAATGGATGCAGAGCAGCTTTGGGAAACAACCATGGATCCGGAAAGACGTGTATTATTAAAGGTTGTGATCGATGATGAAGCAGAAGCTGAGCTTGATCTTACTTTTACAACACTGATGGGTGATAAAGTAGAGCCAAGACGTGAGTTTATTGAAGAAAATGCCAAATTTGTAAAGAATCTGGATATTTAGTTTAGGAGGAAAGTCATGGATGAAATGATGGATCAGAATATATTTGATAAGGTCAAGCATGTTGACCTGAAAAAGACAATGGAAACCTCCTATATCGATTATGCGATGAGTGTTATTGCATCGAGAGCGCTTCCGGATGTCAGAGATGGTTTAAAGCCGGTACAAAGGCGTGTTCTTTATTCTATGATCGAGCTGAATAACGGACCGGATAAGCCACATCGTAAAAGTGCACGTATCGTCGGTGATACAATGGGTAAATATCATCCACACGGTGACAGCTCTATTTACGGAGCACTTGTCAACATGGCACAGGAATGGTCAACACGTTATCCACTGGTAGACGGTCACGGTAACTTCGGTTCTGTGGATGGAGACGGTGCAGCAGCCATGCGTTACACAGAAGCAAGACTTTCCAAGATTTCCATGGAGCTTCTTGCGGATATTAACAAAGATACGGTTGATTTTGTTCCAAACTTTGATGAAACAGAAAAAGAGCCTTCCGTATTGCCAAGCCGTTATCCGAATCTGCTTGTAAACGGTACAACAGGTATTGCAGTTGGTATGGCAACCAATATTCCGCCACACAACTTAAGAGAAGTGGTAGATGGTGTTATAAAGATCATTGATAACAAGGTTGATGAAGACAGAGATACCGATATTGAAGAAATACTGCCTATCATCAAAGCACCGGATTTTCCGACCGGTGCAGTGATCCTTGGCACAAAGGGCTGCGAGGAAGCATATCGGACAGGCCGCGGTAAGATCAGAGTCAGAGCTGTCAGCAATATTGAGACAATGCCAAACGGAAAAAACAGGATCGTAGTCACTGAGCTTCCGTATATGGTAAATAAAGCTAATCTGATCATAAAGATTGCAGAGCTTGTAAAGTTGAAAAAAATAGACGGTATCACAGATCTTCGTGATGAATCAAGCAGGGAAGGTACGAGAGTTGTCATTGAGCTCAGAAAAGATGTTAATCCGAATATTATACTGAACCAGCTTTATAAACATACACAGCTTCAGGATACATTTGGTGTGATCATGCTAGCTCTTGTGGATAATCAGCCGAAAGTACTGAATCTTCTGGATATGCTCAAGTATTACTTAAAGCATCAGGAAGAAGTTGTAACAAGAAGAACAAAATATGATCTGAATAAAGCAGAAGAAAGAGATCATATTTTACAGGGTTTACTGATTGCACTGGATAATATCGATGAAGTAATAAAGATCATCAGAGGCAGTGCAAATACACAGGTTGCAAAAGAAAATTTAATAAACCGCTTCGGTCTTTCCGATGCACAGGCACAGGCGATTGTCGATATGAGACTTCGTGCCCTGACAGGTCTGGAAAGAGAGAAGTTAGAGGCAGAACATGCAGAACTGGTAAAAAGGATTGCAGAGCTTAAAGCTATTTTGGGTGATGAAAAGCTTCTGTTAGGTGTTATCAAGACAGAAATCAAAACGATTGCCGATAAATACGGTGACGACAGAAGATCCAAAATAGGATTTGATGAATTCGATATCAGTATGGAAGATATGATACCGAGAGAAAATACAGTCATTGCCATGACATCCCTTGGCTATATCAAGCGTATGACAGTTGATAATTTCCGTGCACAGAACAGAGGCGGTAAGGGAATCAAGGGAATGCAGACGATCGAAGATGATTATATTGAAGATCTTTTGATGATGCATACGCATTACTATATTATGTTCTTTACAAATTTCGGACGTGTTTATCGTATGAAGGGATATGAGATTCCGGAGGCAGGTAGAACTGCAAGAGGTACAGCAATTATCAATCTGCTGCAGCTTAACCCGGGAGAAAAGGTAAATGCAGTCATTCCGATTCCGGATGATCATGAGCTTACCGGCAAAAATCTCTTTATGGTAACGAAAAACGGTATTGTAAAGAAAACACCGATCGATGAATTTGACCATATCCGTAAAAACGGTCTTGCTGCGATCAATTTAAGAGATGATGACGAACTGATCGAAGTGAAACTGACTGATAAAGATACAGAAATATTCCTGGTAACAAAGAATGGTATGTGTATCCGTTTTAAGGAAACAGATGTCAGAGCAACGGGAAGAACTTCCATGGGTGTAATCGGTATGAATCTGACAGATCAGGATGAGATCATTGGTATGCAGCTTGATCATCAGGGAGACAGTCTTCTGATCGTATCCGAAAAAGGTATGGGCAAGAGAACATATCTGGATGAGTTTACCGTACAGAAACGTGGCGGTAAAGGTGTAAAATGCTATAAGATCACAGATAAGACAGGATATGTAGTCGGTGTGAAAGCAGTCAATGATGATCATGAAATCATGATGATCACAACAGAAGGTATCATTATCCAGCTTCGTATGGAAGATGTATCAACACTTGGACGTATAACATCCGGTGTTAAGATGATCAATCTGGATGAAAATGTAAAAGTTGCTAAAATTGCGAAAGTACGCGAAAAAGTTTCTGATGGAGATCATGAGATAGAAAATATAGAAGATATGGAAAATGCTGATGAAATTATTAATGCAGAGAAAGAAAACTTTCCAGAGGATGAAGAATAATGGAAGCATATGATGTATTTAAGGATCTTGCGATTATCATAATTTTTGCAAAGTTTTTTGGTATTTTAGCACGAAAATGCAAAGCGCCACAGGTTGTAGGTGAAATTGTGGCAGGTCTGCTGATCGGACCGAGTGTACTCGGTCTGGTAGATCAGACGGATTTTATAATACAGATGGCGGAGATCGGTGTTGTACTTCTGATGTTCAGCGCCGGACTCGGTACAGATCTGAAGGAGCTTTTAAAAACAGGACCTGTTGCTTTTCTGATCGCCTGCTGCGGTGTATTTGTTCCACTTGTACTTGGAGCAGTCTTTTATATCTGCTATTACGGTGCACAGCCATGGGGCAGCGAAGGCTTTTACAAGGCAGTCTTTATCGGTACGATCATGACTGCAACGAGTGTCAGCATTACAGTTTCTTCCCTGAAGGAAATGGGAAAGCTGAAAACAAAGGTTGGTACAACGATTTTAAGTGCAGCTATCATTGATGATGTCATTGGTATTATGGTTCTGACATTTGTTATCGGATTTAAAGATCCTGAGACGGAGCCATCTAAAGTAGTGATCAGTACAGTATTATTCTTTGTATTTGCGATTGTTGTCGGATTTATCAGCTATAAGGTATTTAAAATCGTGGATAAAAGATATCCACATACAAGAAGAATTCCGATCGCCGGACTTGCTTATTGTTTCGCATTTGCTTATATAGCAGAGCATTTCTTTGGCATAGCGGATATTACAGGTGCTTATTTTGCCGGTATTATTCTTTGCAGTATCAATGATTCCGATTATATAGCGGAAAAGATGGATATTAACTCCTATATGTTATTTGGTCCTGTTTTCTTTGCTTCCATCGGATTGAAAACAGATATTGATGATATGAATTTTCCGATTCTTCTGTTTTCTATCGGATTTGTTATTGTAGCATTGGTTGCTAAGATTATCGGATGTGGTCTGATGGCAAAAATCTGCAAATTCAGTTTTGGAGATTCCATAAAGATTGGTGTTGGTATGATGACGAGAGGTGAAGTAGCTCTGATCGTAGCACAGAAGGGACTTTCTGTCGGACTGGTAGAGCCGGTTTATTTTACATCCGTTATCCTGCTGATCATTGTTTCTTCAATCGCAACGCCGATTTTGCTGAAGGTGCTGTTTTCAAAAAAGCAGAAGGCAGCTTGTGAGAGTGCATAGCACGGAACAATCCGCAGGCATTAAAGTCGGGAACTTTTAAATCTTACATCATAAAAAAAATCACTGTAATCATCTTTATTTGATTGATTACAGTGATTTTTTATTATCTTGATTTTACATAGTAAACATCTAAATTCTTGCTATTTGAAGAACTGTTGTATTTCTTTTTACCGAATTTTACTTTATTTGCTTTGACATAATAGAAGTTATTTTTAGCTTTCGGATTGTATTTCACATTTGCATTTGTGCCTTTTACATTCTTGGCAACGACTTTCCATTTACCCTTTAAAGAAGTTTTCCAGTAAACTGTATAGGATTTTGCACCGGTAACTTTAGTCCAGTTTAATTTTCCGGATGTTGCGTATCTGTTTGCTCTGACGATCTTTTTCGGAACTGCGCCCGGAATATATTTCTTTGTGGATGACCATGCACTGTATTTTTTCTGACCGTTGATCTCAACGTAAGATCTCATTCTGTACTGGAATGGCTGTGTAAATAGTTTTTTGTTATAAATACCCTTATAAGATGCATAGATGCTTACATCTTCTTTTGCAATTTTTTTATTCTTTGCATTTTTAATTTCCAGTTCATAACCATCTGTATTGTCTGTCGTAGAAGTAGAATTCCATGTGAAGTAGGTTGTATAACTGCTACGCTGTTTGATGGATATACTATTCGGAGCGGTCGGAATTGTTTTGCAATTTTTGGAATTATAGTTGTATGAAGTAGTTGCATAATAATCCGTTCCTGCAGTTTTACGAAGCGGCTGTACAAATATATAGAACGAAACATTTGGCTGTGTCTGTAAAGTAACAGAGCAATTTGTTGTTGTTCCGTAAGCCTGTGCAGTGCTTGTGCTGGAAGAGTTACCAAGATAGATCAGGTAGTGTGTAGCACCTGTAACAGGAGCCCAGGAAACTGTAACCGAATTATTTGTGGCATTTGTCTGTGTGACAGTGGAAATATTATCCGGTGCTGTGTTAAATTCAATAGCATTTGACCATGCAGCAGGTGTATAGGTTTTATAGTTGGCATACTGCTGATAAGTATCTACAGAACAGATCTGTGCGTAATAAGTAGTACCAAGTGTAAGACCGGAAATATAAATCTCGTTTCTGGTAGCTCTTTCGTAGTTAAATGTCGTTGCATTTGGTGTAGCAGCATATCGGATAATATATCCGTATGCGCCGCTCTGGGCAGTCCATCCCAGTTCTACTGATCTTGTAGATGCGCTGGTCTGTTTCAGATCAGTCGGTGGCTGGGCTGCTTTTACATTTGCAGGCTCTAAGAAAACCGTGATAAGAAGAGCCATTGCAGCAATGAGCCACAATTTGTGTAATTTTTTACTTGTTTCTTTCATGAAATCCTCCCTCTTAAATAATGGATCAAAAATAAGCAATAACTTTTATTTTTGAAAATAATAGTGATACTTTAAATGTACCTAAAGTAGCGCATAACGTCAATATAGGACATGATAAAATATAAAAGGGGGTTATTGTACAGAATATACAAATTGCATAAAGAAGAATAAAAAATAAGCACCGTCCCCATGGCTCAAGTCCACAAAAACAGTGCTTTTCATGCGCGATCAGGGGCTCGAACCCTGGACACCCTGATTAAGAGTCAGGTGCTCTACCAACTGAGCTAATCGCGCTTATTGCAAATGTCTTATTTACAACGCAAGAATGATTATAGTATAATAAACCTTAGTTTGCAAGCTTTTTTTAAAAAAAAATTCAAAAAAATTTAAAATAAGTGAAAAAGAAAGAAAAACAAGAGGAAATTTGAAATGATCATTGATTCACATGCACATTATGATGATGAAGCGTTTGAAGAAGACAGAGATAATTTATTACAGTCCATGCAGAGTAATGGAATTGAAAAGATCATCAACGTTGGTGCCAATATAAAAGGAAGCAGGGCTTCTATAGCATTGTCCGAGCAGTATCCTTTTATTTATGCGGCAGTTGGTGTCCATCCGAGTGATACGGAAGAATTGAATGAAGAAAAGATGGCATGGCTGAAAGAGGTGTCCAAAAAAGAAAAGGTAGTGGCGATCGGAGAAATCGGACTGGATTATTACTGGTCGGAGCCTGACAGAGAAATACAGAAAAAATGGTTTATCAGACAAATGGAGCTGGCACAGGAAGTTAATCTGCCTGTCATTATCCATTCCAGAGATGCAGCACAGGATACGGTCGAAATTTTAAAGCAGTTTCCGGCAAATGGTGTGATCCATTGTTATTCTTATACGAAGGAATCCGCAAAGGAATTTTTGAAAATGGGATACTATTTCGGTATCGGAGGGGTGCTTACCTTTAAGAATGCCAAAAAGCTGAAAGAAGCGGTAATGGAAATTCCGATGGATAGGATCTTATTGGAAACAGACAGTCCATATCTTGCACCGGAACCAAACCGCGGAAAAAGAAATTCTTCCCTGAATATTCCTTATGTGGTAAAGGAGCTGGCACAGCTGAAAGGAATAACCGAAGAAGAAGTAATAAATATTACAACAGAAAATACAAAGAGATTATTTCATCTGGTATAATGAAAGCATGAAATAAAATATTTCATGTGGCATTATCTTATAAAATGAAAAAGGAAAAAGAAAATGGCTAACTTAGGAAATCCATCGGGAACGATAGAAATATTACAAAAATATAATTTTAATTTTCAGAAAAAATTCGGGCAGAATTTTCTGATTGATCCGAGAGTGCTCGATAAGATCATAGATGCGGCAGAGATTACAGAAGACGATATGGTGCTGGAAATCGGACCGGGCATCGGTACGATGACACAGTATCTGGCAGAGCATGCAAGAGAAGTAGTTGCGGTGGAGATTGATAAAAATCTGATTCCTATTCTGGAAGATACGTTGTCTGCCTATGAGAATGTCACGGTGATCAATGAAGATATCTTAAAAGTGGATATCAGAAAACTGGCAGATGAAAAGAATCATGGAAATCCGATCAAAGTGGTGGCAAATCTGCCTTATTATATTACAACACCAATTATTATGGGGCTGTTTGAAAATCATGTACCGCTGAAAAGCATTACGATCATGGTACAGAAGGAAGTAGCGGATAGAATGCAGACAGGCCCTGGTTCAAAAGATTATGGTGCGTTATCCCTTGCTGTGCAATATTATGCAAAGCCGGAAATCGTTGCAAATGTTCCGCCAAACTGCTTTATCCCAAGACCGAATGTAGGAAGTGCCGTCATCAGACTGACGAGATATGAAGAAGCACCTGTTTTTGCAGAGGATGAACATCATATGTTTTCTCTGATCCGGGCAAGCTTTAACCAGAGAAGGAAAACACTCGTAAACGGCCTGACAAACGGTGGTGTGGCACAGAAGGAGCAGGTTCTTTGGGCACTTTCCGAGATGAACCTGCCTGCTACGATCAGGGGAGAAGCACTGACACTTTCCCAGTTTGCAGCCCTTTCCAATTTGTTGCTTTCCATGGCAAAAGAACAACAGAAAATTCACAGTTAAAACATGGTTATTATTTTGACACAGGTATATGACTATGTTAAACTAAAACGGAATATGAATGTTAAAAAAACAGTTCTTATCATTAAATTGAGGTGAAAGAAATTGGATAAATACGAATATCGGATCAGGGCAGAGGAGATCAATGCGCTGATCGAGCAGAAGGACTACATACAGGCAGTAAAAATAGCAGACACGATCGACTGGAGAAGGGTCAGAAGCGTTGTAATGCTCTGCAAGGTAAGTGAGCTTTATAAGATCAACAGACGATACGAAGAAAGTAAAGAAGTTTTATTATTAGCTTATGATCTGCAGCCGGGATCACGTAAGATCGTGTATTCGCTTTGTGAACTTTCGATCAAGCTGGAAGAAACGGTACAGGCTGTTGAATACTATAAAGAATTTATCCAGATTGCGCCGAGAGATACAGGACGTTTTATTTTACAGTATAGGTTATATGAAGCACAAGATGTCAGTCTGGAAGAACGCATCGCTGTACTTGAGGAATATAAGAAAAGAGATTATCGGGAAAAATGGGCATATGAGCTGGCTTATCTGTATCACAGGATCGGACTTGCCACAAGATGTGTGGAAGAATGTGATGAACTGGTTTTATGGTTTGGAGAAGGCAAGTATGTCATAAAAGCGTTAGAACTTAAAATGCTGCACGCACCTCTGACGCCGGAGCAGCAGGAAAAATACAATGCAAGATTTGCAGTACCGGAACCGGAAGAGAAAGTGCAGGAAGAGCAGGAGCCTTCTATGCCGATCGAGATCAAATCTGTAGAAGCTGCAGGTGTGATCACAGCGGAAATTCCAACAAAAGAAGTAGAAGCGGAAATAGAGGCTGAAGATCTGTATCCACAGGAAGAAGCAGAAACTGAGAAAGAGGCTGCTGAGGAAGAGCCTGAAGAACCAGAAATATCTGCTGAAAGTGAAGACATGGAATCTGTAGATTCTGCAGAGACAGAAGCAGACGAAGATGCTGACATGAAGATCGTAAGTCCTGATATTGATGATATTCAGGTAAAGACGATCGATGTCGGTGATGAATACAGCACGATCAATCTGCAGGAGGCACTTGCAAAGAACATAGCGGAAATGCTGGCAGAAGAAGATATGGAAGCATCCGATGCAACAAAGGCACTTCCGGTGGATTCTATTTTTCAGGCAACAACACAGAAAATAGAAGATATGCCTGCTTTCAGGGAAGAAGAGAAGAAGGAAGAGCAGGAAGCAGAGCCGGCGCCTGAATCTGTGGAAGAAGAAGCTACAGGAATAGAAAACACTGAGCAGGATAACGAGTCTGCAGAAGTAGCAGAGATTTCCTCAGAGGAGAAAGAAACAGTAGAGGAACCGGAAGAGGAAGTTTCAGAGACTGAAGTATCAGAAGAAATTCCTGAGACGGAAGAACTGGAAGAAATCGAGGAAGCAGAACCGGTAGAGGAGTCAGCAGAAGAACCGGAAACTGCAGCAGAACAAGAGCCGGAGCAGGAATCCATCGAAAAGAAAACTACAGAGGGTATCACAGAAGTAGAAGATACTGAACCTGTAGAAATAACAGAGATTTCCACGGAAGAGGAATCTGTAGAAACCGAAGAAGTAGAAGAAATCCCGGGAAAAGAAGAACCGGAAGATATCAAACCACTTCTGTTTGGCGGGGACAAACCGTTACCGGAAGCACTGATCCAGGCAGTTCAGACTGTTGCAATGGAAGCAGCAAAGGAAGCGGCCAAAGAGGCTGCAAAGCAGGCAGCACAGGAAGTGGCACATGAAGCAGTAGAAGCCATTAAGGAAATGACGCCTGCTAAAGAGGTTGCGGAAGAAGAAACAGAAGCAGAAACGATTAAAGAAGAAGAAACGCTTGTAAAAGAGCCGGAACCGATGGTGGAAAAACAGATCACCGGTCAGCTCAGCTTTGCAGATATCATGGCAGAATGGGAAGAAACCAAAAAAGCCAATGAAGAAAAGCATTTACAGGAAATGAAGCAGCGTGTTTTGGAGCAGACAGGTCCTCTGTTATCGGATTTTGATGCAGCAGCAAGAGCCAGTGTCCAGTCAGATCTGGATATGATCAATCCGGTTCTTGATGTATTCTCCGATACGGATGATCTTGCTACGGAAGTAGAAGATGCATTAAAGGAAGAAACAGCAGAAGAAAAGACCGAGACAGAAGAACCGGTTGAAGCAGAAGAGCCGGCAGCAGGGGATGTTGATCTGCCTGAAGAAGAATCTGTAGAAGATATTGTTGCTTCCGTAGAACAGACAGATTATGTGGCTGAACCGGAACAGGAAGAATCTGTGGAAAAAAATGATATAGAATCCGGAACAGAAACAGATCCTGTATCAGATGAAGAGACAGAGAAAACAGAAGAAGAATTACAGGATCGTCCGAATAAATTTAATACAGCAGAGATCAACGGTCTGGAAGCCAAGCTGATGACAGCACTTGAAAACCAGCATTATGATACAAGCAGTATGCAAATGCAGGCTCTGGAAGAGGAGATGGAACAATCTGAAAAAGATTCCAGACCGGAGGATTATATTTCATTATCCGAGATCGAAAAGCAACAGGAAGCTGTTCTGGCAGAAAAACAGGAAGAGAAGCCGGACAGTCCGAAAAAGCGTACGCTGACGAAAGCAGAAAAGGAAATGTTTGGTGCGATCGCGCAGACAAAAGAGCTGCAGGAACAGATCGCACATGCACTGGATACTATTTCACTCGTTCCGTTTACCGGTAATGTGATCATTACAGGAGATAAAGGAACAGGCGCTCTGACGATCGCACAGAATATTGCACTGGATATGCGGTCAAATGATTCTTTCACAGGAAATACAGAAACTCTGACAGCAGAGGAACTGGATCAGAAGGATATTACGACATTATTTGAAAAAACAGCAAATGGTGCGATCATCATCGACCATGCAGGGGATATCAAGCAGTCTGTATGCCAGAGTATGTTAAAAGCCTGTGATGAAATGCAGGGGAAAGGCATTCTGCTTATCTTGACAGATACAAAGCAGGATATGGACAGACTGATCCGTATGAACCCGAAGGTGCAGGATTACTTTAATGTCAAGATAGACATTCAGGTTCTGGATAATGACGGACTTGTAAACTTTGGACGGGAATATGCAAGAGAGCAGGAATATTCAATTGATGATATGGGTGTTCTCGCGCTTTATAACCGGATCGAGGAAAGACAGACAAACGAGCATGCGGTTACAGTAGAGGAAGTAAAAGAGATCATTAACGAAGCAATCAAACATGCGGACAAAAAGAACATCTCCCATTTTATGGATGTTGTTTTTGCGAAGCGGTATGATAAAGAAGATATGATCGTATTAAGAGAGAAGGATTTTATCAAAAAATAGAAAAGGGGTAAAGGTATGACAGAAAGCAAAAAACAGGATTGTCCGGTTATGATCACCGAGGCAGATGCTTATCTTTTTGCGCAGGGCACACATTATGAAATCTATGAGAAAATGGGTGCACATGAGGCAGAAATAGATGGACAGAAGGGAGTTTACTTTGCAGTATGGGCACCAAATGCCAAATATGTGAACGTGATCGGTTCCTTTAATAACTGGGATATCTTCAAGGACAACATGGAGCGTATTTCAGAGGGAGGTATTTTTGCATTATTTATTCCGGGCGCAAAGGTTGGCGATATGTATAAATATGTGATCACGACAAGTGATGACAGAAAGTTATACAAAGCAGATCCATACGGTAATTATGCACAGCTCAGACCGGATAATGCATCTATCGTAACAGATCTTTCCGGTTTCAAATGGACAGATTCCGTATGGCAGACAGAAAAGCAGACAAAAGATATTTTAAAACAGCCTATGGCAATTTATGAATGTCATATCGGTTCCTGGATGAAGCATCCGGTCAGTGATCCGGAGAAGGAAACAGGATTTTATAATTACCGCGAATTTGCAGATCGTTTTGTAGAATACTGCAAGGATATGAAATATACACATGTAGAGTTGATGGGAATTTCAGAGCATCCGTTTGACGGTTCCTGGGGCTATCAGGTAACAGGCTATTATGCACCGACTTCCCGTTACGGAACGCCGGAAGATTTCATGTATCTGGTCAATACCTTACATAAGCATCATATCGGTGTTATTCTGGACTGGGTTCCGGCGCATTTTCCAAAGGATGAATTCGGTCTGGCAAATTTTGACGGAACATGTCTGTATGAGCATCCGGATGCCAGAAGAGGAGAACATCCCGACTGGGGAACAAAGATCTTCAATTATGGTAAACATGAGGTCAGCAACTTCCTGATCGCCAATGCCATGTTCTGGGTCAATAAATTTCATATTGACGGGCTCAGAGTAGATGCGGTAGCTTCCATGTTATATTTGGATTACGGCAGAGAAAACGGACAATGGCTGCCAAATGAATTCGGTAATAATAAAAATCTGGATGCGATCGAATTTTTCCGTCATCTGAATTCCATGATGAAGAAAAAATATCCGGGCACAATGATGATCGCAGAGGAATCCACTGCATGGCCGCTTGTAACAGGCGATCCAAAGGAAGGTGGACTTGGCTTTACCTTCAAATGGAATATGGGCTGGATGCATGATTTCTGTTCTTATATGAGCCTCGATCCGATCTTCAGAAAAGATAATCATTATAAACTGACATTTGCCATGAGCTATAACGAAAGCGAAAATTATATTCTGCCGCTTTCCCATGATGAGGTTGTGCACCTGAAATGCTCTATGCTCAATAAAATGCCGGGCTTTTATAAAGATAAATTCGCAAATCTGCGAGTAGGATATACTTATATGTTCACACATTGCGGTAAGAAGCTTCTGTTTATGGGACAGGATTTCGGACAGGACTGCGAATGGTCGGAAGAAAGAGAGCTGGAGTGGCATTATCTCGAAGATAAAGAGCACAGCTCCATGAAATATTATACGCAGAAGCTGCTGGAGATCTACAACAAATACCCATGTCTGTCTGAAAATGACAATAACTGGAAGAGCTTTGAATGGATCAATGCGGATGATAAGGACAGAAGCATTTACAGCTATATGAGAAAATCGGAAAATGGCAGAAATAATATACTGGTCGTTTTGAATATGACACCAATGGAACGGAAAGACTATCAGCTCGGTGTTGATAAAAAGAAAAAGTATAAACTGCTTTTAAACAGCGATGATGTGGATTTTGGTGGAAACGGTGGTACAATTCCGAAAGAAATCACTGCAAAAGCAGTGAAATGTGATAACAAACCATATTCCCTGACATTTGATCTGCCGGCTTATGGTGCTGCATTGTTCTTGTTTTAAACAGCATTCTCTTTAGAAAAAAGAAAAAGAATCCGAAATAAAAGGTAAGCACATTGTGCTTACCTTTTTTGTAGTGAGGAAGGAAATCAAGCACAAGCGAAGCTTGTATTTGATTTCATCTGAACGTATAACGAGAAAATCGTAAAGTGCGAAGCACGACTGACGGCAAGACCGGCAGGATTTTTGAGTTATGGCGACAAGGAAAGAAACCCAGAAAAGAGGATCCTATGAGAATCAACTTTACGAATATACAGGTCAATCAGGAAAAAGAAATATCAAAAGCACAGACAGCAGAAAAGAAAGAGATAAGAGCTGCTGCTGTATTTGCAGAAAATCCGTTTTCAGCTACGCAGACAAAACAGGGTATTTACGATAAACAGGGAAAAACGATGGAGGATATCCAGGCAGAAACTTCTTATGTGGATACTGCCTCTTTAAAAGATTATATGACAGTCATGGCAAATACCATGTCTGCGGATGATTATCAGACACTTGTAAAGGACGGCGTAAATCCGGGCAGGATCGAAGCAGGTGATGCTGTTACGATCATGGATCACATCAAGGCGGAAATGGCAAAATCCGGTACTGTGATCACAGGTTTTAACAGCAGTGATGATTTTTCACTGGATAAGCTGACAGCACTTGCCGGTGATGCAGGTTATGCACAGAGTCTGATGGCAGCATTTTCCGAAAATGACATTCCATCTACGGAAGACAATGTAAGGGAAGTGGTAGATGCAAAAGATCTTGCCATGCAGATCGGTGATGTTACGGATGATATGAAGCAGTATCTTTTGGAAAATGAACTGCCTGTTACGATCGAAAATACATATAAAGCGAAATTTGCCGCCACCTATCAGGGACAGGAAAAGGATCAGGCAGTGGCAGCAGATCCTGCATTTGCCAAGCAGATAGGCAGTGTGATTGAAGAAGCAGGGCTTGTTGCGGATGAACAGACAAAAGCAGATTGTATGTGGCTTGTCGGAAGAGATATTCCACTGACAGCGGAGCATCTTCTTCTGCTGCAGGATATGAATCGTATGGAGCAGGGGAATGAAGCTGCTGTTACAGAAAAGATAGTAGAAGCGTTAAAAGAAGGAAAAGCACCGAAAGAAGTACTTCTTGCCGGAGAAAGCCTTCTGGAAAAAGCAGAAAAGATCATGGATGAGGCTGCTTCTATCAGTGATGAAGCTGTTGATAAGGTTGTTTCTAAGGGACAGATCTGTAATATCCGGAATCTGGCAAAAGCACAGGACGATCTGGAGATGCAGAAAGAAGCTTCCGTTTCATCCGGTGATGTTACGGAAACGGATGTGCAGCTGTCCGGGCAGCAGATCCATGCAAGGCGTGTTATGGAAGAAGTACGGCTTCAGATGACAGTCAGAGCCAATCTGCTTCTCTTACAGAGCGATTATGCGATTGATACACAGCCAATCGAGGATCTTGTGGAAAACCTTAAGAAAATAGAGCAGCAAAGTGGAGAAACCATGGGAATTTCTCTTTCGGATGAAGCGATGGATGAGGTTTGGAAGGAAAACAGCCATAAGATTATGCAGATCGGTCAGATGCCTGCAGCAATCCTCGGCCCGATCGGCAGACAGATCGGCGGTTATCAGCTTTCCGGTATTTATGAGGCAGGTCTGAGCCGTCAGAGCCAGTACCAGAAGGCAGGAGAAAGCTATGAAGCACTGATGACACAGCCAAGAGCGGATCTGGGAGATTCCATCAAAGATGCGTTCCGGAATGTAGATGATCTGCTTTTCGAAAACGAAATGGAAGCTACGGATGCAAACAGAAGAGCTGTCCGTATTTTAGCTTATAACCGGCAGGAGATCACAAAAGAGAATATTGAAGAAGTCAGATACGCAGATGCAAAGCTGCAGAACTTGCTTTCTGAAATGACACCTGCCAGAGTGCTTCAGATGATACGGGAAGGTGTCAATCCGCTGGAGGAGACAGTGGATGAGCTGACTGCTTATCTGCAAAATCAGCAGACAGCCTATGTGGACAACGAAGAAAGATTCAGCCGGTATTTATATAAGCTGGAGCAGGAAAAATCCATTTCCGCAGAAGAAAGAGCATCTTATATCGGTATTTACCGTCTGATCCGTCAGATTGAAAAGGGAGACGGAAAAGCGATCGGAACCGTTGTTGCAAGCGGGCAGGAACTCACCTTTTCTAATCTGCTTTCCGCTGTCAGAACGGGGCAGAAAAAGAAAGTAGATGTAAAGGTAGATAATGATTTTGGTCTGCAAAAGGATGTACTGCAAAAAGGAGAAAGTATTTCTGACCAGATCGACAGCTATTACCGGTATCGGGCAAAGGAGCTGTTTGATGTACTTTCCATGGAAACCGTGCAGACGGAAATGGAAAGCATTTCTATCATGCAGAGCAGGGAAGAGCTTGCGCAGATGCGGGAAGATCTGACAGTGCAGGAGCCTGTAGTTGAATTTCTGACAGCTTTCGGACAGCCTGTGCATGCACAGAATATGGCAGCAGCAAAACAGATATTTAACAGCCGCGGAGATATGTTCAGAAAAATAAAGGATGCAGAGTCTGAAATGGAAGAGTCAGATATTTTTCCGGATGTCGACGCTGCTTTTGAAGAGCTGTTATCTCATTTTAACGATGTGGAAGAAGCAAAGCAGTCTTATAAGGACTTTACCGATACAATGCAGGAAGCAGTGGAGGAAGCTGTTTATGAACAGTCGGATCTGCTCGATATCAAAGCACTTTCTTTGGTTGCCAAGCAGCTTTGTTTATCTTCTCATCTGGCAAAAGAGGAATGCTATGAAATGCCCGCTGTGATACGCGGAGAACTGACAAGTGTTACTGTCCGCTTCCGTCATACAGAGCAGAAAGAAGCATCCGCTTCTTTACAGGTAACTTTGACGGATGGAGAGATCATAGCTGCAAAGTGCAGACAGGAAAATGGCAGAATAACAGGATATATCGGCTGTAACAGGGAAGATACCATGCAGAAATTACAGGAAAAAGAGGAAGATTTTAAACAGTCTGTTCTTTCGAAAACAGGATATTCTGCCGATATTACTATTGTATATAGTCAGGATATTAAAAATTCTTATTATGATACGGAGCGGTCTGCAGGGAAGCAGATGCATACAAATACAGAAAACCGGTCAGAAGAGGTACAGGGAAGTCATACTTCTGCAAATGGTCTGTATCAGACAGCAAAACAGCTGATCAGACTGTTAACGGAATTATAAGCAGAAAGGTGAACAGGTATGAAGATCAATTACAATGTATCGGCGGTTGTAGCCAATGCAGCACTTACAGTGAATGAAAAAAAGTTTAATGTTTCAACAGAGAGATTATCGACAGGTTATAAGGTAAATCATGCAAAGGAAAATCCATCCGGAATTGCGATCGCAAAGCGTATGAATGCACAGCTCAAGGGGCTTTCACAGTCTAAGGATAATGCAAGTACGGCAGTTTCCGTTGTCAGCACGGCAGAAGGTGCACTGACAGAAATACAGTCCATGATACAGCGTATGAATGAGCTTTCCGTACAGGCAGCAACAGGTACAAAAACAGATTCCGACAGGGAATCCATTCAGGCAGAGATAAAAGAGCTGAAAGAAGAAATCGAACGTATGAAAAATGATACGGAATTTAACGGCAAAAAGCTGTTAAACGGCGATTGCGATCTAAAAGGCTATGCAGATGCAAAGGGCATTAAGGTAAGCTATTATTCCGATGAAACACCGGTCGCAAATTATAAGTTCAGTCTGGTAAATCCGATCCCGCTTGATCAGGATGGAAATGTAGATCTGAAAGACGGTAGTGTAACACTTCTGCAGGATGGCAGTGAAAATGCATTCCCGAAAGATGCCAAGATCACTTATGACGGCGACAAAGTAACTGTCACAGCAGCAAATGAATTTGAGATCACATTTAAAGTAGATAAGAATGTTACAACAACAAGCCAGGATGGCAGCATCTCACTTGATATCACCGGAATCGGAGCCATGCGCGTCCAGATCGGAGCCAATGAAGGACAGGTGCTTGCGATTCGTATTCCGGAGGTTTCTCTGGATACACTTGGTCTTTCCGATATCGATATTTCCACACAGGAAGGTGCGCAGCGGGCAATAGAACTTTCCAAGCAGGCAAATGCTTATATTTCTTCTGTCCGCTCCAGAATAGGTGCTTATGAAAACAGACTGGAGCATACACAGAGCAGCCTCGGTGTCACAGAAGAAAATGTGACAAGTGCTTTCTCCCGTATCATGGATACAGATATGGCAGAGGAAATGACAGAATATGCAAACCAGCAGGTGCTCAATCAGGCAGGCATTTCCGTTCTGACACAGGCGAACCAGAGACCGGCAGAAGTACTGCAACTGTTACAATAATTGTCATATATTTGCGTCAGCAAATGTATGACCAAATAACTTGCAAAGCAAGTTATAGAATAATTGCCACATATTTGCGTCAGCAAATGTATGACCAAATAACTTGCAAAGCAAGTTATAGAATAATTGTCATATATTTGCGTCAGCAAATGTATGACCAAATAACTTGCAAAGCAAGTTATAGAATAATTGCCACATATTTGCGAAGCTTGTCACATATTTGCGTTAGCAAATGTGCGACCAAAATGTGCGGCCAAATAACTTGCAAAGCAAGTTATAGGACATTAGAGGACTCCTACATGACAAACGAAAAAAAACAGGAATTTACACTGCGGATCACGCAGGCAAACAAAAGCCAGCTCATTGTGCTGTTATATGAAATTTTTCTGCAATATATGGAAGATGCAAAAGATGCGCTTGCGGACGGACAGAAAGATGCTTTTCACAGAAGCATGGAAAAATCCATTGACTGTCTGCGGGAGCTGACAGATAGCGTGCAGGAAAAAAATGAGCTTGGCAGAACTGTTCTGGGTTTATACTTATATGTCAGCAGGCAGCTTGGCATAGCCCTTGGCAGTAAAAAAGCAGAACCGCTTTTTGAAGCAGAAAAGGTGATGCGCAGACTTTACGAAATATATAAAGAAGATGCTGTCAACGATACGAGTGATCCTGTCATGCAGAAGAGCCAGCAGGTTTATGCAGGTCTGACCTACGGACGGGAAAATCTGACAGTCAGCAGTCAGGATGGCAGCAGCAGTCGCGGTTTTTACGCATAAGACAGATAATAAAAATAGTAATATTATGATACATCCTTTTCACAGGATAATAAAATTTTAGATAAAAACAAAGAATAAAAACAAGCCAATGCTGCAAAACCAAAAAAGAACAACAGGCTTCCGATCATGACCAGATTTTTGCCCGAAAGAGATGAAAGAAAAAGTAAAAAGGCAGGGATAAACAGGATCAGAATGGTTGTTGGCAGATTACTGAGACTCAGCAGTATGGCATTTTTTAAAGTGTCTTTTAAAGTTGCTTCATAAAAAGAAAGCAGCGGAAACGCATAAATGATAATGGAAAATAACACAAACAGCAGAATCAGAAACGGAACTTGTAGCAATACATATTTCCGGTCAAGTATAAAACAGACAATATACAAATCTGTCAGGAAAAAAGCACATAAAAGAAAAAGACAGATCCATAAAGGCGTTGCAGATTTAAACTGCTTTCGAAAACAATGCATATAGTTTTTATGGATTGAAATACCTTCTTTCCGGATCATTTTAATACTTGTATTATATAATGCGCAAAGTGAACTCCCTATTGTAAAAAGAGGGAGCGATGTCAGAATAAAGAGAAAATTAAGTTCCATCAGATCAAAAAAACATTCTAAAATCCGAATCAGTGGATTATCAGCCTGAAAAAAATCCTTCATAAAAATCATTCCTTTCTTTAAATCATCCATATTATAAATTGAGTATACAGGAAATATGTGTTTATTGTTAGTACGAAATACATATTTGGCAAGAATTGCAAAATAAAAAGCAAGAATCGTAAAGAATCAAATATAAAAAAATGTATAATAAAGTTATGTTATTACACAACGGGGCCTGTTATTGGGAATAGCAATGCAAAGTAAAAAACAAAGGGTATTGTAAGGAGGAAAAAAATGAAGAAGTTAATTGCAAGTATTTTGTGCGCATGCACAATATCATCTCTTCTTGTCGGTTGTGGCAGTACATCTGATCAGGCTGATCAGGCTGGAGATACAACTGCTGAAACACAAACGGATGCAGAGAGCGAAGAAAGTACAGAAAGTACAGGAGATGCAAAGACAAATGCAGATGCGGATCATGTGATCAATGTCTGGGCATTTACAGATGAAGTGCCCGGTATGATTGAAAAATACAAAGAATTGCATCCTGATTTTGATTATGATATCAACACAACAATTATTGCAACAACGGATGGTGCTTATCAGCCGGCACTGGATCAGGCACTTGCAGCAGGAGGAGCTGATGCACCTGATATTTATTGTGCAGAAGCAGCTTTTGTACTGAAATATACACAGGGTGATGCTTCACAGTATGCAGCAGCTTATGAAGATCTTGGCATTGATGTAGCTACTATGACAAAAGATGCGGATATTGCGCAGTATACGATGGATATCGGAACAAATACTGACGGAAAACTGGTTGCACTTGGTTATCAGGCAACAGGTGGTGCTTTTATTTATCGTCGTTCCATTGCAAAAGATGTCTGGGGAACAGATGATCCGGCAGAAATTACAAAGAAGGTTGGTCCCGGATGGGATCAGTTCTACAATGCAGCAGCTGAATTAAAAGCAAAAGGTTATGGTATTGTTTCAGGTGATGGCGATATCTGGCATGCAGTGGAAAACAGCTCAGATAAAGGTTGGATTGTGGACGGAAAATTAAATATCGATCCAAAACGTGAAGAGTTCTTAGATCTTTCCAAAAAACTGAAAGACAATGGTTATCATAATGATACACAGGATTGGCAGGATGCATGGTTTGCAGATATGAAGGGCGAAGGTGCACAGCAGATTTTCGGTTTCTTTGGTCCTGCATGGCTGATCAACTATACACTTGCTCCTAACTGTGGTGGCGAAAAGGTTGGAGAAGGTACTTATGGTGACTGGGCAGTATGTGAGCCTCCAATCGGTTTCTTCTGGGGCGGTACATGGCTTCTTGCAAACAAAGATACACAGAAGAAGGAAGCTGTAAAGGATATCCTTGAGTGGATTACACTTGACAGCAGTGAAGAAGGTCTGCAGTATATGTGGGCAAACGGTACTTATAATGGAGAAGGTGGCACAAAAGACTGTGTAGCCAGTGGAACAGTTATGTCAAAATCTGACGGATCCGTAGAGTTCCTTGGCGGACAGAACATGTTTGATGTATTTGTTCCGGCTAACTCTTATGCAAAGGGTACCAACCTGACACAGTATGATGAGACAATCAATACTTACTGGAGAGAACAGGTTCGTGAATACACAGCAGGTAATAAGTCCCGTGAGCAGGCAATTGCAGATTTTAAACAGCAGGTAGCGGATAATCTGGACGTAATCGTAGAATAAAAATGATCTGAAGCCTCATCCCGGTTAAGGGATGAGGCTGTATCATACATCTTTGATGTATGAAAGGAATTGGAGGTGAAAGATGTGAGAAAAAGAAAGCATCACGGATATGCAAAATACGGTTACATATTCAGTATTCCTTTTATGGTTGCATTTATATTGTTTTCTTTATATCCGATCGTATATACAGCTTTGATTGGTTTTACAGATCTGAAGGGTCTCGGAATGACAAATTTTCATTTTCTGACAGAAGATCCCTTTCGTAATTTTAAAATTATATTGACCAATCCGTCTTTTCAACAGGCGTTAAGAAATACAGTTTTCCTGTGGATCTGTAACTTTATTCCACAGATATTATTGGCACTTTTGTTAACTGCATGGTTTACAGATAAACGAAGTAAGGTAAAAGGACAGGGATTATTTAAGGTTCTTTTCTATATGCCGAATATTATTACTGCTGCAACTGTGGCAATCCTGTTTAATGCTTTATTCGGATATCCGATGGGACCGGTAAATGATCTACTTGTAAGACTTGGTATCACTAATGAGCCTGTAAACCTGCTCATTAATAAAGCAGTTGCAAAGGGTGTTGTTATTTTCATCCAGACATGGATGTGGTATGGCTATACAATGGTTGTCCTGATTTCCGGTGTACTTGGTATCAGTCCCGAGATTTTTGAAGCAGCGGAAGTAGATGGCGCGAATCGTGTACAGACATTCTTTTATGTTACGATTCCGAATATTAAAACAATTTTGTTGTTTACACTTGTTACAAGTCTTATCGGTGGTCTGAATATGTTTGATATTCCAAAGCTGTTCCTGCTTGGCGGACCGGATAATGCAACACTTACAACAAGCGTATTTATTTACAATCAGGCATTCAGTGGCAGTTATATGTATAACAGGGCAGCAGCAGCGAGCATGATCATGTTCCTGATCATCTGCGTTATCTCAGCATTTATGTTCTACATTTTAAGAGATAAGGATGAAGAACTCAGACTTCGTGAGATCAGAAGACAGGAAAAGAAGTACAGACAGGAGCTGAAGGCACAGAAAAGAATGGAAAGGGAGGGTGCAAATGTTACACAATAAAGAAAATAGAATTCTGAAGATTGTGATCTACGTTGTATGTATTCTGCTGGCGATCATCAGTATTATGCCCTTCTGGATCATGATCATGAATGCGACGAGATCGACAACGGAAATACAGCAGCATGCAATTTCTCTTCTGCCATCTACACATATGATCAAAAACTTGAAGATTCTGCTTGGAAAAAGCTTTAATCCTGCCAGAGGATTTATAAATTCCCTGATCATTTCCGTAGGTTCCACAGGGCTGGCGGTTTATTTCTCATCATTGACGGCATATGCACTGACAGCATATGACTGGAAACTGAAACGGCCGTTTTTCAGCTTTATCATGGCTGTTATGATGATTCCTGCGCAGGTTACGATGATCGGTTTTTACCAGATGGTTTATAAAATCCATATGACAAATAATCTGCTCATGTTGATTTTACCGGCAATTGCTTCGCCATCTATGGTATTTTTTATGAGGCAGTATTTACAATCCACTTTATCGATGGAAATTGTGCAATCAGCAAGAATTGACGGTGCAGGTGAATATTTTATATTCAATTCCATTGTCCTCCCTATTATGAAACCGGCGATTGCAACACAGGCAATCTTCAGTTTTGTATCCAGTTGGAATAACCTGTTTACACCGCTTGTCCTGCTGACAGACCAGGATAAATATACCATGCCTATCATGGTCAGCCTTCTTCGGGGTGATATTTATAAGACGGAATACGGTTCTGTCTATCTGGGTCTGACATTGACCGTTTTACCACTGATCATTGTGTACCTGTTGCTTTCCAAGTATATTATTGCAGGTGTCGCATTAGGTAGCGTAAAAGGTTAATATAAAGTATCTCTCTCATTCACAAAAAAAGGAAGCTTTTGGCTTCCTTTTTTGTTGAAAAGAGATGTTTAATTTACCTGTTCTTCGCGGAATTTATTACGGTATTCCGTTGGAGAACAATTGGTACATTTTTTAAAACACCGGCAGAAGGTAGTCAGATTATTAAAACCCGTCTGGAATGCAATGTCCGTGATCGGAATGTCGGTTGCAAGAAGAGACTGCGCAGCCTGTACTCTTTTGTGAGACAAATAATCATAAAAAGTTGTATTTGTATGGAGATTAAATAAACGTGAAAAATGGTATTTGGAAAAACCAATGTAATCAGCAGCCTGTTCCAGACTCAGATCTTCCTGATAGTTAGCATCAATAAAGGTCAGAAGGCTTACGAACTTATCATAATGTTCCCTGTGTTTATTAATATTATCTGTATCAGCCTGAGTAACGGACTGATCATATTGTTCTTTTCCAATCAAAATACAGCTTTTCAGTAAAAGAGAAAATATCGTTGTTTCCCAAAAAATATCATTGGAAAAATACGTATCGATCATCTGCATCAGATTAGCATAAAATTCCTGATAAATAGAAGGCTTAGTAATGGCAGAGCAGTAATAAGCATCCATAAAAACAGGATCAAGTGTATGATAATCTTCCAGATTGGAAAAGGAATCGATATTGATTAGAAAAATAAAGCGGGTACCTTCTTCCTGACAGATGATCTTGTGTAACATATTTGGTGGAATCAACAATATATCGCCAACATTTAAATGATAGGTCTTGTTGTTGGCAATAACAGTGTATGTGTTTTCTATGCATAGGATCATCTCCATTGCAGTATGATGATGTGTGGCATATCCTTCTACCTGATTATTGTACCATATGCGGATATGGGATTTGGGACTGTAATCGATCTGCTCCAGAGAGCCTGTCAGATTCCGCCCTACAAACTCAGTAACAGGCTGCTTATATTTTGGTGGTGTTTCTCTTTTTTCTGCCATAAAACTCCTCCTTTTACATGCATAAAACGCAAAATTACCTTCTTTTTCCATTATAAAATACAAATTGATAAATGGAAAGTTTTTGCGTGTATGATTCGCAATATTTGTAAACGATATCGCAAGAAATGTGAGGTTGCTGCAAAAGTAATTTTGTAAGATAAAAGCAGAAGTTAACAAAGGACGGAACAACAGTAGAGAGTATGAGGATTTTGCAATGAACAGAAAAGAAGCAGAAGAAAGAGCGGTTCATCTGGTTGATCAGATGACAGTAGAAGAAATGGCATCGCAGCTCAGATATGATGCACCGGCTATTGAAAGACTGCATATTCCGGCATATAACTGGTGGAGTGAAGGACTTCATGGTGTGGCAAGAGCCGGAACTGCAACTGTATTTCCACAGGCAATAGGGCTTGCAGCTACATTTGATCCGGTGCTAATAGAAAAAATAGGAGATACAATCGCGACAGAAGCCCGTGCAAAATACAATGCAGCTTCTGCGCATGGGGACAGAGATATTTATAAAGGTCTGACAATCTGGTCTCCTAATGTGAATATTTTCCGTGATCCGAGATGGGGACGCGGACATGAAACATATGGAGAGGATCCATATCTGACAAGCAGACTTGGAGAATCCTTTGTAAAAGGATTACAGGGTGATGGATCTTATTTAAAAACAGCGGCGTGTGCAAAGCATTTTGCGGTACATTCCGGTCCGGAAAAGGAAAGACATCATTTTGATGCCAAGGCCACCAGAAAAGATATGTGGGAAACTTATCTGCCCGCTTTTCAGGCCTGTGTGGAGGCAGGTGTGGAATCTGTGATGGGTGCATATAACCGCACGAATGGGGAGCCATGCTGTGCCAACACTTATCTGATGGAAGAGGTATTGCGTGGTAAGTGGCATTTTGAGGGACATTATGTATCTGACTGTTGGGCAATCAAGGATTTCCATGAAAACCATAAAGTAACCAGAAATGCGGAAGAAAGTGCGTATCTGGCGCTGGAAAAAGGATGTGATCTGAACTGTGGCTGTACCTACCGGGAGATTATGCCTGCTTATAAAAAGGGAGATCTGCCACTTTCCCTGATCCGCCGTGCGGCGATCCGTCTGTTTACAACAAGATTTCTGCTCGGAATGTTTGACAAAACAGAATATGATGAGATACCATATGAAACCATTGCCTGCAAAGAACATCTTGCGCTGGCAAAAAAAGCAGCAGAAGAAAGTATTGTTCTTTTAAAGAATGATGGTATTTTACCGTTGAAAAAGAAAAAAGGTATGACAATTGGTGTGATCGGACCAAATGCAGACAGCAGAGAGGCACTGATCGGCAATTATCACGGAACACCTCCGAGATATATTACGGTTCTGGAAGGAATCCAGGATTATCTGGGAGAAGACGGACGTGTATTATATGCACAGGGCTGTCATTTATACAAAGACAGAGAAGAGGCACTGGCACAGCCTGATGACAGGATCAGTGAAGCAGTCAGCTGTGCAGAACATGCAGATGTGGTTGTTCTCTGTCTGGGGCTTGATGAGACTTTGGAAGGAGAGGAAGGAGATACCGGAAATTCCTATGCTTCCGGTGACAAGCTGGATCTGCTTCTTCCACCGCCGCAGCAAAGGCTTTTGGAAGCAGTTGCGAAAACAAAGAAACCATTTATCGTCTGCCTGCTTGCAGGTTCTGCAATGGATCTTAATTTTGCGGATCAGGAAGCTGCTGCCATTCTACAGGCGTTTTATCCGGGAGCAGAAGGCGGAAGAGAAGTGGCAAGGCTTTTATTTGGAGAATATTCACCATCCGGAAAGCTTCCTGTCACCATATACCGGGATCTGACAGAAATGCCTGCATTTACAGACTATACGATGCGGGGAAGAACTTACCGCTATCTGACAAAAAAACCACTTTATCCGTTTGGCTATGGTCTGACCTACAGTGATTGTGTGATAGATGAAATACAGCCGGAAAAAGAATATACTTACGAAGATGCTGTAAAAGACGGTATAGAGATAAAAGTACATGTGGAAAACAGGGGCAGTTATGATACAGAGGAAGTACTACAGGGCTATGTGAAAGTACAGAGTCCGAATGAAGTGTTGCATCCGAAGCTCGGTGTTTTTGCAAGGATCCATATAAAAGCCGGGGAAGGACAATGGATCAGCCTGCATATTTCCAAAACTGCATTTTCTACTGTAACAGAGGATGGCGAACGTGTCTATGATGGTAAAAAGGCGCAGATCTTTATTGGATTCGGACAGCCTGATGAGCGGACAGCAGAGCTGCTTGGTGTCAACAGTCTGTCATTTGAAGTCTGATAAAATTTTTACTATGGAATAGGCAGAAGGATCATACATAAATAATAAAAACAGGCATACACTGAAATAGAAAAATACATGATGGTGTTTGAAATGGGAGAATTTACATCTCAGAATTATATGTATATTTTTATTGTGTGTGTCTGTCTTTTTGTTTTGTTTTTGAGCAGCTTTCAGAAAAAAAGACGACTGGTGCTTGGTCTGGTGGAACGTGGCATTTTAGGTTTTGTGACGATCATAGGACTGGATCAGCTCTTTTCTTATCTGGCACTGGATCTGTTCGTCGGGGTTAATGTCTGGACGCTTTTGACAAGCACGATCCTAGGAATTCCGGGGGTTTGCATGCTGTTTTGCATGCAGCTTTTCTGAAAATCCGGCAGTTTTCACAAAAATGATCTTTTTTGTAAAGAGGGGTTTACTTTTGTAAATCCCTCTTATATAATGCAGCTTACAGACAGATAGCAGTTCTGCTATCGGTGAAACAGTTCCTGTTTCACAATTTCCACGTTTTTAAAATTATATCATTTTGGAGGATGTATGATCTTTTTGTATGGAATCCTCTGTCTGGCAGTTGTGATGGATCTTTTTACGTTCCGGATCAGTAACCGGATCATACTGGCAGGATATCTGGCAGGCATCTGTTATCGGTGGCTGACAGATGGCTGGATAGGAACAGGCAGAGGTATTTTGGAAGCAGCGGTTTTCTTTTTGCTTCTCATACCGGTTTACCGCTTTGGTGCATTTGGAGGCGGTGATATCAAGCTTTTCAGCGTGTGTGCCCTGTTTACGGGAATTATGCACAGTATTTCTATTTTTATCTATGCCTGCTTTGCGGGCGCGTTCATTTCCATTTTCGTATTGGCATATCGCCTGATTTTCAAAAAAACAAGAAAAAAAGCAGTCATCCATTTCAGTATTCCAATCCTGTTTGGCGTGATTGCACTACAAACAGGAGGAAGTATTTTATGAATCAATTACTTGCAATCTGTGACAGGGAAACAATCCTTGTGAAAACACTTTCTGCGTATTTAAAAGACCGCTTTCATTTTCCTATCATGGCATTTGATGATGCGGATCGTTTTCTGGCATTTGAAAAGGAACGGGAGGAAGAGGATATCTGCCTGATCGGAGAAGATTTTCTGGATGCTTTTCAGACGGAGCAGCTTCTAACAAAAGTCAGACGTCCGCTGTATCTGACGGAAGCAAAGAACAGCTCCGGTATTTATAAATACCAGTCGATCCATGAGATGGCAAAGGCCATTTTGAAGCTGTGTGAGGAAGAAGCACTTTTACCGGTAAAGGGAACTGCAGCTACGGAAACAAAGCTGATTGCTTTTTACTCTCCGGCGCACCATATGCTGCAAAGTTCTATCGCACTGACGATGGGACAGATCCTTGCAAAAAATAAGAAGGTGCTTTATCTGAATTTTGAACCTTATTCCGGGTTTGAATATATCATGCAGAAGAAATTTGTATACGATATGATGGATATTCTGTACTTTTTACAGGAAGATGCGGAAAAATTCAGATGCAGATTGGAAAGCATGGTGGAAATGACCGGAAATCTTTACTACTTACCGCCCGTTTTTTCCTATCCCGATATGGAGGAAATCGATGAAAAAACATGGCAGGCATTTTTGCGGAAGATCATCCGGGAAACAGACTATGAAGTGATCATTCTGGATCTGACGGAGCAGGTAAGAGGACTTTTCTCTTTGCTGGAGCTGTGTGATGAGATTTATAGCTGTATCCCTAAGGATGGACTGGCAATGGCAAAGATGGAGCAGTATAAAAAGCTGCTCTCCCATATCAAAAAAGAGGATCTGCTTTCCAAAACGAAAGAATGTAAAATACCTGTTTTTAAGGAATTTTCCTATCAGGCGGCACTTTATACACATACGGAACTGGCGGATTATGTACAGAAGCTGATGGAAAAAGAGGAAGAAGATGAATGAGCTGAAACAGGAAATCAAAAGCCGCCTTCTGGAAAAGCTGGATCATTCCATGGAAATGGAAGATGAAGCGGTGCAGGAGCTGGTTGAAAACGAAGTCTGGCTTATGGGGAAAGAGACATATATCCCACTGGCAGAGAAAAAGAGACTTTGCCGGGAAATTTATTATGCGATCCGGAAGTATGATGTTTTGCAGGAGCTATTGGAAGATGAAACTGTGACAGAGATCATGGTAAACGGTCCGGATCACATTTTCATTGAAAAGGAAGGAAGACTACAGCAATGGCAGACTGCCTTTGAATCAGAGGATAAGCTTCTGGATGTGATCCAGCAGATCGTTGCAAAAGCAAACAGAGTGGTTAATGAAAGCAGTCCGATCGTAGATGCAAGACTTTTCGGAAGCCGTGTCCATGTCGTACTGCCGCCTGTTGCACTCAATGGGCCGATCCTGACGATCCGCCGCTTTGGAAAAACACCGCTGCTCATACCGGAGCTTTTAAGACTTGGTTCTGTTTCACAGGAGATCTGTACTTTTTTGGAAAAGCTTGTCATTGCGGGCTATAACATTTTTATCAGTGGCGGAACAGGCAGCGGAAAGACGACCTTTTTAAATGCACTTTCTTCTTTTATACCCCGCACAGAGCGGATCATCACGATCGAGGACAGTGCGGAGCTGCAGATTCAGGGAAATGACAATCTGGTGAGGCTGGAAACAAGAAATGCCAACGTGGAAGGCTGTAAGCCTGTGACGATCCGGGATCTGATCCGTGCATCACTTCGTATGCGGCCGGACCGGATCATCGTCGGAGAAGTCAGGGGCGCAGAAGCAATCGATATGCTGCAGGCCTTAAATACCGGTCATGACGGAAGTCTGAGCACGGGACATGCCAACAGTGCAGCAGATATGATAGCCCGTCTGGAAACAATGGTACTCATGGGGATGGAGCTTCCGCTTGCAGCGATCCGCAGGCAGATCGCCGGTGGTGTGGATCTGATCGTTCATCTGGGAAGACTGCGGGACAAGAGCAGAAGGGTATTGTCCGTATCAGAGGTTGTTGGTTATGAGCAGGGGGAAGTTCTGCTTTCTGTTTTGTATGAATTTCAAGAAACAGGAGAAAGGAATGGCAAGGTGCAGGGCATATGGAAAAAAACAGGATCGCTTGTTCATACGGAAAAACTGCAGCAGGCGGGTATTACACTATGAATTATGACAAATATACATTCAGACGGCGGGAGATGATTTCGTTTCTGATTGCTGTTACAGTTCTGTTTTTACTGATCGGAAAGCTTTTTTTCGGAACATTTTTGGCAGGCGGTCTCTGTATTGTTTTTTTTCCTTTTTTATGGAAAAAGAAAAAGAAACAGCTTCTGGAAAAGCGGAAAAAGCAGCTTGTAAAAGAGTTTAAGGATCTGATCCTTTCCTTTGGTGCTTCTCTGAAGGCGGGTTATTCCATTGAAAATGCCTTTCTGGAAGCCTGCAGAGATCTGACTTATTTATATGATGCATCTGCGGATATTCTGCAGGAATGTCAGAGCATGAAACGACAGATGGAAAACCACATTTCTCTGGAAGCGCTTTTGAATGATCTGGGAGAGCGAAGCCGGATGACGGATATCATGGATTTTGCAAAGGTATTCGCCACAGCCAAAAAGAGCGGCGGAGATCTGAACGCCATGATTGCCAATACAGCAGATGTGATCGGTCAGAAAATAGAACTGCTCGCGGAAATAGATGTCATGCTGACCGGAAAGAAAATGGAACAGCGGATCATGCTTCTGATCCCACTTTTTATTATGGGATATATTTCCCTGACTTCCCCCGGTTATTTTATGCCTCTGTATCAAAATCCAATGGGTATTCTGATCATGTCCGCCTGTCTCCTTCTTTATGCCACAGCTTATCTGTTATCTGAAAAGATCATGGAGATCCACATATGAAAAAATTAGTTTATGAATTTTGTTACCGGCTATTCGGGTATTCTGTTTTTCAAAAATTGTATCAGCCAAAAGTAAAAGAACATTTAAGGATTTTGCATCCCACGATGGAAAAACAGGAAGCTCTGCGGACATATTATGCAAGGAAAACCGCGGATCTGCTGCCTGTTCTGCTGGTAGGGATCTGTTTTCTTCTGCTTTTGTACGGAAAAGAGAAAACAGAATCCGTTCTGCAGAACGGTTATGAGCTCAGGCGCGGACAGTATCTGGAGGATCCGAGAGAGGTTGCACTTGTCATATCCAATGGCAGGGAAGAAAAAAATCTGGTCTATGCACTGCAAAGCAGACAATTTACCAAACAGGAACTTACCGAAAAACGGGAGCAGTTGATAAAAGCTTTTGAAACCATATTGCTTGGAAATAATACATCTTTTGCTCATGTGACGGAAGATCTGAACTTACAGAAAGAATATGAAGGCTATCCGTTTGGGATCGATTGGGAAAGTGATGATTATACACTGATCGACAGTGATGGCAGTGTGAATACAGAGGAACTCAAAGAGCCAAAAGCTGTGCTTCTGACTGCGATCATGTCCTGTCAGGAACAGATCTGGGAACACAGTTTTTCTGTGATGGTATATCCTTATGTTTCCAAGGAAAAGCAGCAGGAAGAAGTACTGACAGATATTCTGCAGGATGCAGATGAGAAGCAGAAAACAGAAGAAGTAATGCAGCTTCCCAAAGAAGTACAGGGACAGACTGTCAGCTATCATCTTTCGGATCAAAATACAGTTCTGATCGCTTTTCTCTTCCTCCCTGCTGTGTTTCTCCTGCTTTTCCTCGCAAAGGATCGGGATCTGGAGAAGGAAACAGAGAAAAGAAGCAGGGAGCTTGTACTTTCCTATCCGTCATTTGTCAGCAAATTTACGTTGCTTGCAGGTGCAGGCATGACGGTTCCTTTTATTTTTCAGACAATGGAAAAAGAAGAGAAAAATCCTTATCTTGCAATGGAACTAAAGCTTTTTTGCCGGGATATGAAAAATGAGATGCTGGAACCGGCGTTGGACAAATTCGGAAAACGATGTGGAAGTGCTCATTATCTGAAATTTTGTGCCCTGCTGATCCAGAATGTAAAAAAAGGAACAAAGGATTTTCTGCCTATGCTCCGGGAAGAAGCGGCTTCTGCCTTTCTTCTGCAAAAGCAGCAGGTAAAAAAAGCGGGAGAAGAAGCAGGGACGAAGCTTTTGTTTCCCATGGTACTGCTTTTACTGCTTGTTATGCTGCTTATCATGATTCCGGCATTTTTATCGTTTTCAGTTTCCTGACGTTTTCCGACATATGCATGGTAGTCTGCGTCAGAAAATGTCTGAAACATAGATCATGCTACGTATCCGCTCGGGTGCGAAAGTGTGCGGCATATAACCTGTTTAAATCCGGAAAGGGGGTGAGAAGATGCAGGTGATCAAAGAAATCTGGCGTGATGAAAAAGGAATCGGAACAGTGGAAATGATCCTGATTCTGGTTGTTTTGATCGGACTTGTTCTGATCTTTAAAAAGCAGCTTACAACAATCGTCAATAATATTTTCAAGACCATTTCAACAGAAAGCGGCAAAGTCTGAGCTTTGCGAAGGGAGGTATCAAATGAAAAAAGGATCTGTTACTGTCTATATGACATGGATGCTGGCGGTGTTACTGTCTTTGTTTGTGACGGTCATAGAAGGTGCCAGACAAAGAGCAATCAGCATACAGGCAGAAACCGCTGTGGATCTGGCAGTGTATTCTGTGTTTGCAGAGTACAACCGGGCACTTTTTGATGCATATGATCTTCTTTTTATAGATACCTCCTATGGAGAAAAAACAGGTTCCCTTGCGCGTGCCAAAAAGCATTTCAGTTACTATGCAAATGAAAATCTGATGCAGGGTCAGACGGCAGCTACGGCAGATCTGACAAAATGTTTTTTGTCGGATGTTTCTTTTCCGGCGTATGCGTATGCAACGGATCAGAAGGGAGCTGTTTTTGAAAAACAGGCGATCCGGTATATGGAGCAGAAATATGGGCTGTCCTATGTGGCGGAGCTGAAAAATGAACTTATCGCTGCTAAGGAGAGTGGATTATTGACAAGAGATGTGACGGCGGAAAGACAGCAGAATCAGCGTATCATAGAAGAAACGGAGCTTCCGAAAAAAGACACCGGAAAGGTGGATGCGGAAGGAAATCCTGTTCTGGAAGAAACAGAGCTGGAAAATCCGGCGGATCAGGTGAATGGAAGCAGGGCAAAAGGTGTTCTCCTGCTTGTAACAGATCAGAAGCAGCATATTTCGGAACAGACGATCAACCCTGCTCGCTTCAGCTCTCACAGAGAAGGAAAGCAGGAGGGAATCGGCCTTACTTCCCGGGAGCAGGTAAAAACAGCGGAAAAGCTGTTGTTTGACAGTTATATCATGGAAAAATGCGGCTGTTTTCCGGATGAGGAAAAAGATGCAGGAGAATTGTCCTATCAGCTGGAATATATTCTGGGCGGAAAAAACAGTGATATAGAAAATCTGAAATATGTTGTCCACAGGTTACTTTTGATCCGGGAAGTCAGTAATGTTACCTACTTGTTTTCTGACGGCGCAAAAATGGCAGAAGCAGCGGCGATGGCTTCTGCAGTCGCTACGGCAGCAGGTGTTCCCGTACTAATTGAGCCGATCAAGATTTCCTTATTATTTGCGTGGGCTTATGCGGAGGCGGTGTATGATGTCAGAACACTTCTGGCAGGCGGTGGTGTGTCTTTGCTGAAAACAGCACAGAACTGGCATTACAGCCTGGAAGGAATGCTGCAATACGAAGGAGATACGTCAGTTAAAGATACACAGGAGAAAAAGCCCGGAGAATTATCTTATCAGGAATATCTGCGTCTGTTTCTGGCAGCGGAAGGAGAAGAGAAAAAGGTGCTGCGTATGATGGACGTTGTGGAAATGCATCTGCAGACAGAAGATGCATCCTTTTATCTGGCAGATTGTGTGGACTATCTCAGCATACAGGCGGAGGTCGGAAGTAAATATGGCTACAGCAAAGAATTAGAAAGAACTTTTTACTATTAAGTGCTATCAGGAAAGGAGGGTACAGAAGATGGCCTCTGGCATACATAAAATCAAAAGACAGAAAGGAAAAATACTCCAGACACAGTTTTATTATCCCGTTCAATCGAACAACAATCTCCCAAAAAAGATCTGCCAGAGACCATTTTCTGTACGCTTCTTCCGTATATGGTGTATGGATCAGGGAAGCATGACCGTAGAAGCCGCACTTGTTGTTCCGCTCTTTTTGATCGGATGTCTTATGTTATTATCAATTGTCACGATAACCCAAAATTATATGGACCGGCAGCTGAAACTGCATAAGACAGCCAGAGAAACGGCGGTTTTGGCAGCCGGTGTACAGGGCAGTCAGAGTGATATGATCCGTCTGCGCCGTGTTTATTCAGCTTCTCTGACACCGAAATGTCCGGGCATACGGACGATCCTTTTGGAAAATCACTGTATTGTCCATAAATTTAACGGCTATGATGCGACAAACGGAGATGTGACAGGAGAAAGTGCAATTTATGTTTTTCTGACGGAGCATGGATCTGTTTATCACAGAAAAAGAAGCTGTAAGCACTTAAATATCGATATTTTACCTGTCAGTGGCAAAGATGTCGGTGCAAAAAGAAACAAGGATAGAAAAATTTATGATACATGCAAAAAATGTCTGAAACTGACAAAAGAAGAACTGAAGCGGACGACCGTGTTCATCACAGATTATGGGGTAAAGTATCATACAGAGATCAACTGTCCGGATCTGAAACGGAGTCTGCGGGTTGTATTGCTGTCGCAGGCAGAAGGGAGAGCAGCGTGTAAGGACTGCTGCAGGGAATAGAATGAAACGGGAATGGATCGGTTTTCTTTTTCTGCTTTTGTTATCTGTGCGGGATATCAGAGAAAAAAAGGTAAATATTGCTTTCCTTTTACCGGGATTTGTACTTGCATTTTATCAAATGCCGGATGGGTTTTTACGGGCAGAGGTACCGGGTTTTTTGTTCAGTATCCTTTTGTTTGTTCTTTCCATTCTGACAAAGGAAGCGATCGGAATGGGAGATGCATTTGCGGTTTTGCTGTGTGCCTGCTATCTGCCCTTTTATCCGGTGTTTTTTATTTTTGTGGCAGGGCTTTTTGTGGTAGGTATTGCAGGGATCTTTCTTATTTTGGTGCGGAAAGGGAACAGAAAGACGGAAATACCGTATCTGCCGTTTCTTACGTTTTCTTATCTGATCTATTTGGTTAGTAATTTCTAAGGGATAAGATTTTAATATTAAAATGTAGGTGTCGACAGGTCATAAAACGACTTATTAAATTTAGAGATGAAAACAGGAAGATATATAAAAATGGAACAGAAAATGAAAATGGGCGTGATAGAAAGAAGAAAAATAAAAAGAATATGGGCAGAAAAATACGACAGAAAGGGCAGTGCGACCGTAGAGGCAGCATTTCTTCTGCCACTTCTTCTGGCTCTTTTTATGCTTCTGACAGAAACGGCCATTTTCTTTTATAACCGGGCAGCAGCAGTGGATCTGGCAGGGCAGGCAGTGATCCACGGTGCGCAGATGGAGCATGCGGGAAGGCACGAAATAGAGGATAAGATCCTGAAGGAAATGCAGAAAATGGGGAAAAAGAGACTGGTTTTTCTGACTAATGTGGATTATTCCGTTTCGGTTTCTTTATGGGAGATCAAAGCACAGATCAGACTGGAGCGAAAAAGTCCCCTGCTTTCCTTTTTTCGGGGAATGGGCTTTCAGGCAGGGGTATTTTCCGGACAGGTTGAAAAAAAGGTAAAACGCTTGAACCCATCGAAAGTGATCTGGGAATCGCACCGGATCCGGCAGATCAGTAATCATGCAAAAAGAGAGGACAGATCATGAAAATAGAATATCAAAAACAGGCACAGGGCAGTTTTCTGATTTTGGGGGAAATGGAGCAGGCATCTGCATTTTTCCTGCAGATGCTGGCAGAAAATGAGATATCGGGACTTTTTCCATGCAGTCTGCAGAATTTTAACGGAGAAAAGAGACTTTCCTATGCAGTCTGTGGGAGCAGTCTGGAGACATTTGCAAAAAGACAGGCTCTGACGGCAACAGACATACAGACATTTTTTACAGCTCTTTATCTGGTTTTATTAAAGCTGCAGGAATATTTCCTGCCTGCAGATGGTTTATTACTTTCCCCGGAAATGATCTATTTTTATGAGGGATCCTTTTATTTCTGTTATGATCCTTCTGTTTCAGCCGCTTTACAGGATAAGACCACGAATCTGGCGCAGGAGCTTTTGAGCATGATCGATCAGGAGGATGAATTTGCAGTTACCTATGCTTACCGGTTTTACAAGCTGGTGCGCGAAGACAGTCTCGGACTGGAAGCAATTCTGACGCAGATCATAGAAAAACCGAGGGAAAAAGAAAATGCTGCGGATTATTTCCCGGAAGAAAGAAAACAACCGGAGGAAACAGAGAAAGAGAAAAAAGAGATACAGAAAAAGTATACAGAGGATGAATCAGAAGAAAATATGAAAAATAAAAAAGTTCTGGTTCCGTTCTTTTTTACCGGTGTGATATTCTTAAGTCTGATTTTTATCGGTTATTGTATATATACAGGCAGAAATTCTGTTATGACGATGGTTTTTCCCATTTTTTTCTGTTGCTGCGGAATTCTTGGAAATGCAATTTTTTATCTGTATCGGAGGTCGCATTAGCCACTGCTAACATTGACATCAAAGGCAAGAAATGTTACCCTTTTAAAGATAGAAAAGGGTAACTGTATGAATGAGAAACTGGAAGATTTTTTTATAGAGCAGGGCTTTAAAAAGCTGATGGAATTTGTTCCCGGCTTTGCGGTTTATTTTATTATGGAAAACAGATATGCGAATGCAGTCTGTCTGATCGATCAGACAGACCATCCGGAAATTACCGCAGAGCAATATGAGCAGATCACAAAGAAGATCAGCTGGCGTTTTGTAGACGGTGGCTGTCTGGATGTACATATGTTATCTCTGATCCTGACAGATGATGAAAATGCCGCAATGCGGTTGTCCGGTGATGATGCTTTCTGCTGGCTGATCCTCAAGCAGGAAAACAGGCTTCTGATCCCGGAGGGCAGAGCAGAAGATTTTTATGGTATGAAGGAGCTTTTGACAAAATGTCTGGAAAAGCCGTATGCACCAAAGGGCAGACTGGAGGATCCGGTCATTTATGACGCCAGAGGGCAGCAGTTTTATAAAAGCATCAAAGAAAGACCACTTGTCAATCATGCAATCTTTATTATCAATGCGCTTGTATTTACAGCCTGTATCCTGACAGGGGATTTTCTGTATGACAGAGGCGTATTGAACCGCGATCTGGTGTATAACAGCGGACAGTGGTACAGAATCCTGACCTGTATGTTTTTGCATGCGGATATCACGCATCTGGTCGGTAATATGATGCTGCTTTATTTCTTAGGGGATATTGTAGAGCGGGCACTCGGACATTTTAAATATCTGCTTTTGTATCTGGGAAGCGGAATTGCGGGAAGCTTTGCATCCATGGCATTTTCGTATTACTTTATGGATGACAGAAGTTCCCTTGGTGCAAGCGGGGCAATCTTTGGTATGATCGGCGGGCTTTTGTGGGTTCTTCTGCGGAACAGAGGAAAGCTGGAGATCATGACAGTTCCGAAGATCCTGTTTTTGATCAGTTATTCCTTATTTTCAGGATTTACGGGAAGTAATATTGATAATGCAGCACATGTAGGCGGTTTATTCAGCGGTTTTATTCTGGCGATTCTTTTATATAGAAAGAAACGCAAAAAACCGCAGGAAAGTAAAAACGGATAGAGACAGAGAGAAGGAAACAGATGAAGATCAATATTTATTATGGCGGCAGAGGACTGGTAGAGGATCCGACGATCGTTGTGCTGGATAAGATGCAGGCGGTTTTAGAGGAATTGAATGTTTCTGTAGAGCGGTTCAACTTGTATGAAATGAAAAATGCACTGACGACGCTTCCGCTGACACTCAAGGCGGCAGACGGTATTATTTTGGCAACTACTGTAGAATGGTTCGGTATTGGCGGATATATGCAGAGCTTTTTAGATGCGATCTGGATGTATGGAGATAAAGATAAGATCCACCAGATCTATATGTGTCCGGTTGTCATGAGTACAACTTATGGCGAGCAGGAGGCGAAACTGAATCTGAGTAATGCATGGGAGATTTTAGGTGGTCTTCCGGCGAGCGGTATTTGCGGTTATATTAAAGATGTTTATGAATTTGAGCAAAATAAAGATTATGTGACAATTATTGAAAAGAAAGCAGAGGATCTTTACCGGACGATCCACCAGAAGATAAAAAGCCTTCCGGCAAGTAATCAGGCAGTCAGTCAAAGTGTGGCACTCAATAAAGGTATGGAACTGACACCACAGGAATCGGAACAGCTTTCCAAATATGCTTCGGATGAGATTTATGTACAGAAGCAGAAAGAAGATATCCAGGAGTTATCAGCCTTATTTAAGGGTATGCTCGGCAAACATGAGGGTGCGCAGATACAGCAGATTTATGCACCGTTTGAAACGCATTTTCATCCCTTGCCCGGACAGAAAGGTTTGTATAAAATAGAGCTGACAGACAGAGAGGATGTCTTCTATATAAAAATAGAGCAGCATGAGCTGGAGATCTTAGAGGAAACAGGGACAAAACCCGATATTGAGATGACACTTACGGAAGAAGTACTGCAGAAGATCATACAGGGACAGGAAACGTTTCAAAAGGCGTTTATGACAGGCAATATTAAAATGAAGGGTGATTTCGGTCTGTTCCGTATGCTGGATGAAATGTTTATATTCCGGTAAACAGACAAAGAGATTTATCATGCAGGTTATATCAGAAGTTCAATAGAAAGAAAGGAAGATATAGTATGAAAAACGATTCATGTATTTTTTGTAAGATTGCAAATGGGGAAATTCCATCCAAGACATTATATGAGGATGAGAAGTTCCGTGTGATCCTGGATCTGGGACCGGCGACAAAGGGACATGCACTGATCCTGCCAAAGGATCATTTTGCAAATTTGTATGAACTGCCGGAAGAAGAAGCAAAGGATGTGATCGTCCTGGCAAAAAAAATGGCAGCTAAAATGACAGAAAAGCTTGGCTGTGACGGCTTTAATCTGGTACAGAACAACGGAGAAGTGGCAGGTCAGACAGTATTTCATTTCCATATGCATCTAATCCCGCGTTATAAAGAGGACGGACAGAAGATCGGATGGAATCCGGGCAGTCCTTCTCAGGAAGAACTGGAAGAGATTAAAAATCAGATTCTTTCCTAGTGAGTGAAAAGATAAGTACGGGAAACAAAATCGAAAGATAAGAGAGGAATTTAACATGCAACAGTCAGGACAGACCTATCTGGAAACGATTTATTTACTGAAAAGAGAAAACGGACGCGTAAAATCTATTGACGTGGCAAAAGCACTTGGCTTTTCCAAGCCGAGTGTCAGCCGTGCAATGGGTAAGCTCAAGGCAGAAGGGTATCTGGAAGTCGGTGAAAAGGGAGAACTGGTCCTTACAAAGGAAGGCAATAAGATCGCAAAGGATCTTGTGGAAAAACAGGAAACCCTGACACAGTTTCTGATGATGACAGCAGATGTGGATCAGGAAACAGCAGAAGACGATGCCAGAAAAATGATGTATTTTATCAGCAAAAAATCCTTTCAGGGTATTCGGAACTTTATCAAACAGGTAGAGGAACTTAATTAGAAAATTGGAGGAAAGACATGCAGACGAAACCGGACGTAGAGCAGATGCTCATGCAGTCTTTGAAAGAGCTTGTACTTGTAATACCTCTTGAAAAAATCACAATTAAAGAAATTACAGATAAGGCGCAGGTGATCCGTCCGACCTTTTATAACCATTTTCAGGATAAATATGAAGTGGTCGAACGCATCATAAAAGATGAGATCCTGCAGCCGATCCGTCCCCTTTTGCAGAATGATATGATCGATGAATCCATGATCCTGATCTTTAGCAATCTGCAAAAAGAGAAAGAATTTTATACAAAACTGGCAAAAACAACAGGGCAGAACAGCTTTGAAGAAATTGTCAGGAAATGTGTAGAGGAGCTGCTTCTGGAATTCATGATCTCCAAAACAGGAGAAAAGGTTGTGAAGGACAGGTGGCTGACGCCGGCAATGATCGCCAAATATTATGCGCAGTCTATGACATTTGTTGTCATGAACTGGATCCAGAGCGGAATGCTTCTGTCTCCAAAGGAGATCGCAGAGGTTTATGATTATATCATTACAAGATCCATGCAGGATATTATAGACGAGTTAAAGGAGTAAGTTACACCTAACAATTTTTTAAAAATGTAATAACCTGATATACAGATCGATCAATTTGTATATCAAATAAAAACAAAGAAAAAGAATTGCATCTTCCTAAATGCAGTTCTTTTTTTTATACTGCATTGCAGAGTAAGAGAAATATTGATTTCAGATCAAAGAAAGAGATGAGGAAAGTTATGGACAAATTTAGCAGAGGTATTGTAAAAAGCCGTTTTGTCATTTTCATCATCAGTCTGGTGCTTCTGATCCCGTCCTTTTTTGGATACATAAGCACAAGAGTCAATTACGATGTCCTCTCTTACCTGCCAAAGGATATTGAAACAATGGTAGGTCAGGACGTTCTGATGGATGATTTTGGAACCGGTGCCTTTACAATGATCGTTACCGAGGGGCTCCCCTATAAGGATGTCTCCAAACTGAAAGAAAAGGTAGAAGATGTTGACCATGTAAAAAAAGTAATCTGGTATGACAGCTTCGCAGATATCTCCATTCCGACAGAGCTTCTTCCACAGGAGCTGCAGGATGCATTTGCAAAAGGAGATGCGACTCTGATGATCGCCATGTTTGATACGACAACAAGTGCGGATGAAACAATGGATGCGATCGAAGAGATCCGTGATGTGACACAGAACCAGTGCTTTGTCAGTGGTATGTCGGCAGTTGTAACGGATACAAAGAACTTATCCAACAAAGAAACACCGATCTATGTACTGATCGCCGTTATTCTTTGTAGTATCATTCTTTCCCTGACAATGGATTCCTACATCATTCCGCTTTTCTTCTTATTAAGTATCGGAATGGCGATCGTATATAACTTAGGTTCCAATGTCTTTATGGGACAGATTTCCTATATTACGAAGGCACTCGCCGCGGTATTGCAGCTGGGTGTTACGCTTGACTACTCCATCTTCCTGTGGCACAGCTACGAAGAACAGCAGGAGTTATGCGGCGGAGATAAGAAAGAAGCAATGGCAAAGGCCATCAGCGCTACATTCTCTTCCGTAGTCGGCAGTAGTATTACAACAATTGCCGGATTTATCGCACTTTGCTTCATGAGCTTCACACTTGGTCTTGACCTTGGTATTGTCATGGCAAAGGGTGTTCTGATCGGTGTAATTGCCTGTGTAACGGTTCTTCCGTCATTGATCCTGATCTTTGACGGCATTATTGAAAAGACAAAGCATAAACCACTGCTTCCGGAATTCCGGATTTCAAAATTTGTGGCAAAGCATTACATTATCATTGCAATAGTCTTCGTAGTGCTCTGGATTCCGGCAGTTTTCGGTTATAACAGAACAAGCGTATATTACAATCTGGATTCCACATTACCGGAAAGCCTGCCAAGTATTCAGGCAAATAATATACTGAATGATAAATTCGCCATGAATACAATGGAGATCGTTCTTGTGGATACAAACCTTTCCGCAAAGCAAAAAATGCAGCTGGCAAATGACATGAAGAATGTAGACGGTGTTAAAACCGTACTTGGTCTGGATGCACTTGTCGGACCGGCAATTCCGGATGAACTGATCCCGGATGACATCAAGAGCGAGCTGATACAAAGTGGTCGTGAAATGATGCTTGTCATGTCGGAATATAAGGTTGCATCCGAAGAAGTCAACGAACAGTGTAATAAGCTGGAAGAGATCATAAAGAGCTATGATGACAGCGGAATGCTGATCGGTGAAGCACCTTGTACAAGAGATCTGATCAAGATCACAGATAAGGACTTTAAGACAGTCAGTGCAGTTTCTATCGGTGTTATCTTCCTGATCATCGCGGTCGTATTTAAGTCAATCTCGTTACCGGTCATCCTCGTTATAACGATTGAATTTGCGATCTTTGTCAACATGGGTATTCCGTATTATACAGGATCCGTTATCCCGTTTATCGCATCTATCGTAATCGGAACGATCCAGTTAGGTTCCACAGTCGATTATGCGATCCTGATGACGACAAGATATAAAGTAGAAAGAAATAATGGCAAGGATAAGAAGGAAGCGGTTACGATCGCACACCAGACATCAATCCGGTCAATCTTTGTCAGTGCCATGAGTTTCTTCGCAGCAACTTTTGGTGTAGGTGTTTATTCCGATATCGATATGATCAGTCAGTTATGTACCCTGATGGCACGTGGCGCGATCATCAGTATGGTTACAGTTTTACTGGTACTTCCATCCATGCTGATCATCTTTGATAAGCTGATCTGTGTAACAAGTATCGGAATTGGAAAGCGTTCTAAGAAAAATAAGGAGGAAGCATTATGAAAAAATCAGCAAAAGTAATTGCACTGGCATGTGCAACAGCACTTTTGACCACAACGATCTTTACAGATCAGGCATTAGCGGAAAAAGAAACTGATCAGGAGCTGAGTGAGCAGGAGGAAACACTGACAGATACATTAAATTCCCAGTTTTCTTCAAGCAATACATCAGATGTAGATAAGGAAGAAACCGTATACGTTTTTACAGATGCCAACGGTAATACAGATCATATCTTAGTCAGTGATTGGTTAAAGAATAAGACCGGTGCAAAAACGATCGAAGATTCATCCGATCTGAAGGACATCGAAAATGTCAAAGGTGATGAAACCTTTGATGGCAGCGGAGATAAGATCACATGGAATGCGGATGGCAGCGATATTTATTATCAGGGTACATCTACAAAGCAGTCTCCGGTCAGCATCAAGCTTACTTATTACTTAGATGATAAGGAAGTTACACCGGAAGAAATTGCCGGTAAGAGCGGTAAAGTAAAGATCCGTTTCGACTATACAAATAATGAAACACAGGAAGTTGAAGTCAACGGTAAGACAGAAACGATCCATGTTCCATTTGTTGTACTGAGTGGTCTGGTGTTATCAAACGACAACTTCAAAAATATTGAAGTTACCAATGGTAAACTGATCTCCGAAGGTAATAATTCCATTATCGCCGGTATTGCAATGCCCGGTCTGAAAGACAGCTTACAGATCAATTCCAAGGATTTTGATACAGATAAGGTAAGTGTTCCGGAATATGTAGAGATCACAGCAGATGCAACAGATTTCTCACTGGATATGACAATGTCCATGGTTTTGAGCGATATCTTAGATGACCTGTCATTCAACAGCGATGATATTGATACAAGCGAACTGACAGACAGCATGGATCAGCTGACAGATGCAACAGACCAGTTACTAGATGGTACAAAGCAGCTTGCAGACGGTACAGGAACTTTAAAAGAAAAAGTCGGCGAATTTAATGAAGGACTGAGAACATTAGACAATGGTATCGGACAGTATACAGCAGGTGCAGCACAGCTTGCATCCGGTATCGGAGAACTGAAATCCGGTACAAACCAGTTAGCAGCAGGTGTTCCACAGCTGACAAAGGGTGTAAAACAGTTAAAAGACGGTGCTGTTTCCGCTAAAGACGGTGCGGATCAGTTAGTTGCAGGTTATAAAGGAACTGATAAATCAGCAGGCGCAGCAAGTGGTGCTAAATCACTTGCAAAAGGTGCTAAGACATTAGATAAGAGTATGGCAACAGCAGATCAGGGTGCACAGCAGTTAAAGGCTGGTGCAGATCAGATCGTTGCAGGTTACGCTGGAGACGGAACAGCAGCAAATCCGGGCGCAGCAAGTGCAGCAAGCCAGATCGCAGGCGGACTTTCCCAGTTAAATCAGGCAGTACAGAATATTTCACTTCCGGGTTCTGCATCAACAACACCGGAACAGGAAGCAGCACAGGAGAAAGCAATTACAGCTGCAGTTACAGCAGCTATGTCAACACCGGAAGCACAGCAGGCAATTACCAAAGCAGCAAGTACGGCAGGATCAGCAGTTGATGCAGATGCAATTAAAGCAGCAGTTACAAGTGCGGTATCTGCAGCAATCAAGCAGTCTCTTGGTACAGCAGTACAGCAGGCTATGGTGCAGCAGATTCAGGCAGGAAAGATGACAGTCAGCGGTAATGCAGCAGATGTTATAACCGCAGTCGGAGATAGTATTGGAGCAAGCCTTGGCGCTGGTGTTGCAACAAGTCTTGCAAGTGATACGACTGTTACAAAAGAGGTAACAAATCAGGTAACAAATGCAGTTGGCAGTGTAGCACCAAACATTGCAACAACAGCAGCAGGTATTGCAGGAAAAGCCGGTGCTTCCAAGGCAGTAGATCTTGCAAGTCAGCAGATCAGCGGCTTTGCTCCTCAGATCGATACCTTAAAAGCCAGTGTTAAGCAGTTAGCAGATGGTTCTGCAGCGCTGAATCAGGGTATCAACAGTTTATATGATGGATCTAAACAGTTACAGACAGGTATCACAACATTAGCAAGCGGTACAACGCAGCTTTCCGCAGGTGCAAGTGCACTGTCAGATGGTGCAGATGCTTTAAACAAAGGTATTAACGGTTATACGAATGCCAAGGGAGAAAAAGTAACAGGTCTTTACGGTGGTACAAAGGCGCTTGCAAAAGGTCTGAAACAGTTAAAGACAGGTCTTGTGACTCTGGATTCCAAGAGTGCTACACTGGCAGCAGGTGTCATCAAATTAAATGAAGGTGCGGCAAAACTGGATGAAGGTGCTACAAAGCTGACAGGAAACTCAGGAGCACTAGTAGACGGATCTGCTAAGATCGTAGATGCAGGTAAGCAGCTTGCAGATGGTGTAAATACACTGGATGAAGGTGCTAATAAGTTAAATGAAGGTATGATCGAATTTAACGAAGAAGGTATCCAGAAGCTGACAGATGCATTTGATGGTGACATCAGTTCATTACTTGACAGAGTAAATGCAGTCATGGATGCAGGAAAAGATTATAACAACTTCAGTGGTGTGGCTGACGGTAAGAGTAGTAGCGTGAAGTTCATTATCAAAACAGAAGGCGTAAAAGCAGAGTAATGAAATGGGGAGGTGCAAAGCATGGATACCGGTTTATTATTGGTAATCGGAATTGCTTTAGGATTGGGCTTTGATTTATATGCTAAGGCAGTCTGCCAGGGAGCTTTGCTCTCCCGTATTGATAAAGCAAAATTAGCACTTGGACTTTTGGTCTGTGGTGTCTACCAGCTGATCGTACTGCTGGTTGGATATGTGTTGACAATCTGGCTCAGAGGCTCTTATCTGGCAGATAAAGGAGAAGCCTTAAATCCATTGATCAGTATGATCATATTTGTGGTATTTGCCATAAAAATGCTGAAGAATGCATGGAAAAATGAAGGTATTGTGGAAAGCAGACATGATGGAAAATATCTGATCCGTATTTTCATAAGCCTTTGCCTGCAAGTTGGATTTTATACACTTCTGACCGGTATTGCACTTGGTATGATGCAGCTTCGTTCTATTTATGAACTTGGTATTTTGACAGTTGTCTGCATCATAGCAGTATTACTTGGTCTGATTGGCGGATATCGTTTAGGATACAGCCAGAAAACCGGTGCTTATGCAATCGGTGGCAGTATTCTGATCATTGTCGCTGTAGCGACAGGATTTTTATATCTTTGATCATTTTCAGATCCTTTCAGGGTCTGCAATGATATATTTTCATTCCCTATTTGATGACTGCCCGGTTCGCCGGGCAGTTGTTTTATATGCTAAGTTTGACAGGAAGTATATAATATAATAAGATCATACGGCACATTTCTATTAAGGAAGGTATAATAGCGTGATACAGGACATTGCACCAAAGAAGTTTTATAACCAGTTTGCAGCAAAAAAGCCATCGGCAAACAGCCGGATCTTGAGTTTTTCCGATGGAAAGATACTTTATAAGGAAAAAGACGGAGAAATGGAATTTCTCACATTTAAGCAGGTAGAAACACATTTCATGCAGGAAAGTGAAAAATCTGAACTTCCGGTATATACTTATTTATTTTCCATAGATCGGGAAGATTTCTTTTTGATGGATCTGCAGGATCAGGTGTTTGAGGATTTCACGTATCACAGAATGTTTGAAACCAGACGACTTTATCCAAAGGAGTATGTACTTGCAGCAGCGACAGGCTGGCATTTATATGTATGGTATCGTGACAATCAGTTTTGTGGCAGATGTGCCAAAAAGCTTGTGCATGATGAACACCTCCGGATGATGAAATGTCCATCCTGTGGCAACATGGTTTTTCCGAAGATTGCGCCGGCGGTTATTGTAGGTGTGACAAACGGAGATAAGATCCTGATGACAAAATATGCGGGCAGGGAGTATAAAAAATATGCGCTGATCGCAGGTTTTACGGAGATCGGAGAGACAGCGGAGCAGACGGTAGAGCGGGAAGTCATGGAAGAGGTAGGACTTCATGTCAAAAATATACGTTATTACAAAAGCCAGCCATGGGGATATGACAGTGATCTTCTGCTTGGTTATTTTTGCGAACTTGCAGAGGAACATAAGATAGAACTGGATGAAACGGAGCTTTCCCTTGCAGAATGGATAGATTACAAGGATGTTCCGAATGATCCGGAAGGACTCAGTCTTACCAGAGAGATGATGCAGACCTTCCGGGAGAAAAAGAAAAGAGAGCATGAGGAACTTTCATAATTCTTAAGTTTTTTACGGGTAAAAAGACATAAAAAAGACACATTTATTATGTATAAATGACGGTATCGAAAGAGAAAGAAAGGATGAAAACAAATGAAAGTAAAACAAATTGCAATACTTTTAGCACTGACAACTATGATGATCGCGGGGTGTGGATCAAATACAAAGAATGCAGATTCACAGACTGAGGTTAGTACAAGTACAGAAACGACAGATGAGGCTTCATCTGATGAAACAGATACAGAAGAAACTGATTCCAATTCCGGCGAGACTGCAAATGAAGCAACAGATTCGCAGCAGGAAGCTGCAGATCCGGGAGATGGAAATTATGAAGACAATTTTGCGGTAAGTCATGAAGCAGCAGTCGATTTTGCAGAAAAGATTAAAAGTGCTGTAGCTGCAAAGGATCAGGAGGCTCTGGCTGATCTTGTAAATTATCCGGTCTATATTGGTTTTAAAGATGAAGGACAGACTGTGGATACAAAGGAAGATTTTATGAAGCTTGATGCTTCTGAATTATTTACAGATGATCTGCTTAATGCTGTTGCAAATGCAGATGAGAGCGAGGATGTTTTAAGTCCGAGTATGGCTGGATTTAATTTATACAGCAATGACGCAAGTGCAAGCCTGACCTTTAGTGTACAGGACGGAAAGCTGGGCGTTACAGGAATTAATTATTAATGATGGTATTTCATACAATATACTGAGAGAAATTTTATTGTCAATGCTTTGCAACAATGGTATAGCTGTTGCAAAGCATATTTTCTTTTCTAAAGTTTTCTGCTTCCGGCGAACCATATCTTTATGATGTTGTGTGATTTCCATGATACTTTCTTTTTTATCAGTAATTATCTGAATCTGTATGAACATCAGTCTACATACAGTTCGAATGCACCACTGCGTTTTCTGATTTATTTAACGAGTCTGATGGAAGCTTAAAAATAGTTTAAATTAAAAAATTGCTACTTACATTTTTCAAAAAAGTATGTTATTCTAGCAAAGCATTACAATTAATTGAATATAGGTATAAATTGGAAACGCACAATCCTCCCGGATGATAACGAACAACACAGATTCATGTTTATTCATTATCAGAAGGAGGATTTTTTATGCCCCAAAATAAGTTTCAGGATGTCATTTTCACTGCCATTATGGCAACTATCATGGTGTACGGGATGATCGTATACAATGTAGATTTAAATACCGGAGGCGTTTCCGGTACTACCTTTCTGGCAGCTTTTCATGAAATGCCGATCATGGTTCCGATTGCGTTTGTACTGGAGTTTTTTGTAGTAGGAAAGCTCGCAAAAATGCTTGCATTTACAGTAATGAGACCGGACGACAGACCGCAGTTTATCACTTATGCCATTTCTATTTGTATTTGCTGCATTATGTGTCCGGTTATGAGCCTGTTTGCCACATTATTATTTAAAGAAACAAAAACATTTGGTACATGGGTGCAGACATGGGGAATGAATTTCCCAATGGCGATTTTGTACCAAATGTTTTATTGTGGTCCTTTTGTAAGGCTGATATTCCGGCTGCTTTTTCCACAGAAGAAAAGCAGTAAATAGTATTATTTATTCAATATCCGGTCAGCTCTGTAAACGGATAAATTAAATTTCCGGGGGCTCATATTTCCTGATTTTTTATGGGAAGCCTCCCTGAAATTTTCCAGGATTTGGTTATATGCTTCTCCATTTAATGGACCGTCTGCATCAAACACACCGGCTCGTTCCATAGCGGGAACTGCGTCCAGACTAAGATCACTTAAATAATAAGCATCCACATTTTCCCGCTGACAGTTATATGCTGCGGTGATCGCATCCGGTCTTGCCAGAGAGAACAGCAGGTAGCAGACGGTAACAGTTACTGTCATGAAAAAGAACAGTGGGAAACTGCTTTTGTAGATGGATATGACAACACCGGTCAGGCAGATGGCAAGTGTAAGAAGCGACACCAGTACAAAAATCCGTAAAAAGGTCAATTGGTAAGATGCAATGTACAAAAGCATCCGCATTGTACTGGAGGCGATCATAATATAAGTGCATCCACAGATAATGGTCAGGATCGTTTTAAGCACCTTATTTTCCCGATAATGCTTCTGGCAGAACAGGACGAGCACAAGATTGATCAGGCAGACAAACAGGAGTTGGAAAAAGCCTTGTCTGGCATATGCTGCATAGGTGTAACCGTCAGGTAACTTCATGTTACCGATAAACAAATAAGCAATCTGAATGATACTGAAGCACAGATAGATCACCGTTAAAATAGAAGAAAAAGTAATGGCAATGATCGGTTCCATTGTCTTTTTATTTTCCATGACAGGGTTTATATCCTGAAAAGCAAGCTCGATCAGGATACAATAAGAAGAAAACATACCAAAACAGATGGTAAATACAACTGCAAAAATCGTACCAAAGTCAATGTTTTCAAAAAGGCCGGAAAACAGGCGGTCTGAAAAGGAACGGAATACGACATCCGCACTTAACAGTAAGGAGCAGACAACCAAAAGCAAAGGGATTGCGATCAAAATGCCTAAAAAAACATAATAAATCTTGGTGTTTTTTCTCTTCCGGTGTTCTTTTAAATACTGCTGCAGGCTCTTAAACGGATAGTTGAATCGGCCGACGGAGCAGATAATTGTCCGGGAAAGTGCGCTGCAGAATTTAGAAAAATCCCATTTCTTTGTATCGTAAAAATGGCGCAGCAAAAAGCAGAAGAATAAGAGTATAATACCTACATAATTTAAAAAGGCAAGAACCACACTGTCTGTCAGCATATTGGAAAGTCCTAAAAGGCAGATGGAAATAATAAAAAACCATTTCTTATTGTCTGTTTTGACAGAGAGCTTTTTAAAACAGAATAGTACATAACCGATCGTGGCGGCGCAAAGTAAGACAGAGGTAACTGCCATAAAATTCCGGTAAATACAAAAACAGAAAAACAAACCGTATAAAATACTGCCAACGCCGAAGGCAGAGAAATTGTCCACCACAGCTCTTACAAGTAGTGGTTCTTCTTTTTTGTAAGTTACAGGACTCATATTGGGAGATAGCTCAGTATTATTTGTGTCCTGTTTATTTTGATCCGCAGTATAATTTTCCGGATCCTGCTGATTCTGATTTGTAATATTCATTTTACTTCCCTTCTTTCTTACTTATTTTCGGTACTGTTTTCATCCGGCTCATACGCTAAAATATCGCCGGGCTGACAATCGAGAGCTCTGCAGATCGCATCAAGAGTCTGCAGGCGGATTGCCTTTGCCTTATTATTCTTTAAAACAGACAGGTTTGCCATTGTAATATCTACTTCTTTGGATAATTCAGTCAGGCCTTTTTTTCGTTTCGCCATCATGACATCCAGATTGATAATGATTGCCATCGTATATTTCCTCGTCTTTCTTTTCTAAATGATAGAATGCTTCCGAATTGGTTGATCAGATCGTCAGATCATTTTCTTCTTTGTAGCTGACAGCGCGGTCAAATACACCGGCGAGTACTTTACTGAACAATCCTGCGATCACAAAAACAAGAATAATGATCAATACAGCGGGTGTTAAGTAAAGAAACAGGCGGAAAGCTGTCAAAAGTGCGATCAGAAAGCTGTATGTACCCATTTTATGCAGGCTTTTCACATTTACCCTGACAAAACAGTTGTCCGCAAGAACCGTATCAAACATTTTCCGTAATTCTCCGATCAGCAAAATTGCCAGAACGCCAGACAGGAAAAAGATCACGACAAGCGGCCAGTAGTAGATAACAAACAGATCGTTGTAGGATCCGTACCATTTGAATGTAAATGGCAGTGTCAGGCATACAAGCATGCCCGCAAAATACATAAAATCCAATAGAAATTTTGTAATTTTAGTCAATTTCAGATTCATGGTAATTCCTCATCTTTCTTTCCTTGATTTATCCAGATCATAATACAAGATCATATGAATGTCAATAATAAATTATCGATTTACGATAAATTATTATTGTAAAACTATAACCCAAATTCCCGGAAGTATATCCCATCACTTCTGGGAATTTTTATGCATACAGGTTATTTTCTGCCACTTACCTGTGTATTTCAACCGCTTACCGAAAAGGCATTTACATTTATTTTAGATACCGTATAATGACAACAACAGGAGGTGGTCAGGTGAAGATACGAGTGGAAATAGATCCGGAAGCACCGGAAGAAGAAATCGTGCTCCATTGCAGGGAGCTGACACCGGAGGTCGTGAAGCTTCAGCAGTTGTTGGCGAAGCAGATCAAAAGCACCGGTCAGATCATATTGTATCAAAACGACACCGAGTATTACCTGGAAACAGACAGGATCCTGTTTTTTGAAACAGAAGGCTCGCAGGTGCTGGCGCATACGGAAACGGAAATATTTGAAGCAAGGAAAAAGCTGTATGAGCTGGAGGATATGCTGGGATCGGATTTTCTGCGGATCTCCAAGTCTGCGATCGTAAATCTGAACCGGATTTATGCGATCCGGCGGAATCTGGCAGCGTCCTCGGAGATTTCTTTTCAGGGAACGCACAAACAGATTTATGTTTCAAGAGCATACATAAAAGTATTAAAGGAAAGATTAGAAGAAAAGAGGTTGGAAAGATGAAAAAAACAAGCAGAATATTTTGGGGACTTGGATTTATCACAGCAGCGGTATTTCTGGTATTGAGCCAGATGCATCTGATCACAGCACAGATCAGTGTATGGAGCGCATTGATCGGTATTTTATGCGTGGCACTCCTTGTCAGCAGCATTGCAGACAGAAGCTTTGGCGGGATCTTCTTCTCTCTGGGGCTTGCCTGGCTGACATTTGCCGAAGTGCTGGGGCTTCCCAAAGTCGGTTTTTGGAATGTGGTGATCATCGTTGTATTTTTGACGATCGGATTCAATTTTTTGTTTCCGCATAAGCACAGAAGCCATGGAGATCAGGATGATCCACATGCAAAGAGATCCGATTACACAAAGTACCAGAAGGTAACTGAGGAAGAAGGAGACGGTTTTGTGGAATGCTCCAATTCTTTTGGTGAGACAACAAAATATGTTAATATGTCTGATTTAAAACGTGGACATTTTCAGAATTCTTTTGGGGAAATGAAGGTGTATCTGGATCAGGCACATATGGCAGGGGACAGCGTGACGATCGAAGTATCCAACAGTTTCGGGCAGCTTACTTTATTTATACCGAAAGAGTGGAATGTAGTGCAGAAGGTCAGCGTATTTGCAGCAAGTGTCGATGAAAAGCGTTGTGGAGATTCCAATGGGCCGATCTGCTATCTGAAGGGAAGTGTCAGCTTCGGAGAGATTGAAATTGTATATGTATAAAGTGGAATAGCCTATGAAAAGAGGGTTGCTTCCGGCAAATGATCTTGTCGGAAACAACCCTCTTTCTGTCGGTTATTTTTCGCGGATTACTTAAAAATTCATCCGGCGTGTAAAAATTCCCACCGTAAAGGTGGCAACAGGATCAAGATTGTGGTGTTATAATCATTATGTTGAAAATCAAATTGATTCTGTAATACAAAGCATCAATAGTAAGCAGAAGGTAACCACAATATTTAACAAAAGAATGCCGAGATAATGAACTGCTTTATTCCGGCTGCGGCAAAGTGGCAGGAACCTTTGCACGTCAAGGTAATTAAAACTGCAGAAAATAATAGAGAGAAATATCATAAGAACATAGATTCTTTCTACCCACAGATGTATGCCATAGGTGTTTTTGATCTCAAGTGTCAGGCAAAGCCAGGTAAGAAACAGGTAACAGAGAAAGGACAGAAGCATTTTCCATGGCGTTTTTGTCCGGAATCCCGGTAAAGTATATTTCCTGAAACCGGAGGGAGCTGTAGCAGAAAGACCGGTTTCGGATGGGAGTTTTGTGAGATGGGTTAATTCATTTCTGAGTTCCCGTACATCCTGATAACGGCCGGAAGGATCTACCTGCGTACACTTTTGTATGACTGCCTGAATTTTTTTATCAGAGTAGTTTACGGAGGCAGTCATTTCTTTTAGGAGAATGCCCAGAGAATAAATGTCTGTTTGGGGAGAGGATGCGCCAAAGCCGTATTGCTCCGGGGCTGCATAGCCCTGTGTACCAAGCAGCATCGTATCTTTTTCCTGCTCGGAGTAATATTTGGCAGCATTAAAATCAAGTAAAACTGCTTTGTTGTAATTTGTGATGATGATATTGGACGGTTTGATATCTCTGTGTATGATGGCGGGAGAATGTGCATGGAGGATTTCCAGAATATTGCACAGCTCCAGCATATAGCAAAAGATATCGGTTAGAGAAAGCTTACCATCGTCGATCATATCCTGAAGAGAACAGCCGGAAATATATTCCTCGATCAGGATCAGCCTGTTATCTTCTTCCAGATATTCGATGATCCGGGGTATGCCCATAATAGGATTTTTGTACAGGTATTCATAAACGGCAATATTATAAACATCCAGAATCTTTTTGATGTACAGTTTTTTTGTTTCCGTATGTTGTACCAGATAAATATGGTGCGGTTCATTTATAGTCGTGATTGTTTTGTAATAGGAGACAGCAAGTCGATGTGATAAGTCCATAACAGCAGCCCTTTCTTTTTACTATATGGATATTATAGCAGACAGGAGGATATATGAGCGAAAAATCTACCAAAGAATTAGCAGATATATTGGGAAAAACACATTTATCGGAGTTTGACCAGTATTGTAAGGATCATAAGGAGAGCATGAAAGCAGGAAAAGATATGTTTTCCATCTATATAAAAAATATTTTGAGTGAAAAAGGCATGACCCAGCAGGCTGTCTTTCTGAAAGCGGATATCCCGGAGCGATACGGTTATAAGCTGCTGTCGGGAGAAAAGCATACGAAGCAGAGAGATGTCATTCTGCGGATCTGTTATGCGGCGGAACTGTCTCTGGCAGAGACACAGAGAGCACTGCAAAACTATGAAATGCCGGTGTTATATGCCAAAATACCGCGAGATGCGCTTTTGATGATCATTTTTAATGAAAGACCGGGCAGTATTATCGAAGTCAATGCACTTTTGAAAGAAAATAATATGGCACCGCTGCGCACGAGCGGATCACAGGATTAGAGGGATAATAAAGCGGGGACGCCTGTTTTTATTATAAATAACAATTTTTCAGGAGGTACATAGGAAATATGAAGAGGAATCTGAAGGTAGTAACGTTAGGTGTCTGCCTTTCTCTTTTAGCGGCGATGGCAGCAGGCTGTGGATCTGACAATTTCGGAGAAGACAAGCAGATCGCAGGCGTGGAAACAGATTCTGCCGGTGCAGAAGCAGAAACTTCAGCAACGGATGCAGCAGGGGACGGAAGCATGCAAGGAGCAGCAGGAGATGCAGTTACGATCACAGAACAGGTCTTATATGATGAAAATGATATCAGGATCACTGCAACGGGCTTAGAAGACGGTTTGTTTGGTACAGAGCTTCAGTTGTTCATTGAAAACAATTCCGGTCAGGAGATCACTGTGCAGGCAAGAAATGCCAATGTAAACGGATATATGGTTTCCACTATGATGTCAGCGGATGTGGCAGCAGGCAAAAAGGCGAACGACTCCCTGACGTTTGAAACAAGCGGCTTAAAAGAGTGTGGTATTGAGACGATCGCAACGATGGAATTTGCTTTCCACATTTTCGACACAGAGTCGTGGGACGATATTGCGGATACAGAGGTCATAAAGGTAGATACTTCCGCAGCGGGCAGCTACACACAGACATATGACGATTCCGGGGAAGTGTTAGTCGATGCTGACGGCGTTAAGATCGTTGGAAAGGGATTATCCGCAGATGGTTCTTTCTGGGGACCGGGTGTGATCCTGTATATCGAAAATAACACGGAAAAGGATATTACTGTGCAGGTCAGAGATGTGTCTGTCAATGGATTCATGGTGGAGTCATCCATGTCGGAAGATGTTGTGGCAGGAAAGAAAGCGCTCAGCGCAGTACAGTTTTTCAGCTCTGATCTGGAGAGCAATTCAATCACAGATATCACCGATGTAGAGCTGTATTTCCATATTTTTGAGCTGTCAACTATGGATACGGTATTTGATTCCGATGTGATCAAAATTCAGTTTTAAGAAAGGGAAGAGGTTTCAATATGAAGGTTTGGAAGTTAGTCTCAGGTATTTTATCAATGGTTCTGTTTATTCTGGTGGCTTTTCAGTCATGTGCTGCGGGCGTGTCAAATGCGCTGGAGAATAACGGAGAGGTTTCCGGTTCAGCGGGACTGATCGTGGCAGTGCTAATGCTGGCAGGCGGGATCGTCTCTGTCGCAACAAGAAAGTCCGAAAAGATGGGCGGCAATATTGCGCTGATCATCTTATTCGGACTGGCTGCTCTGCTTGGATTTTCAAATTACGGAAGCTTTTCCGATCTGATGATCTGGTCTGTCTGGTGTCTGCTGAATGCAATTCTGGCAGTTGTTGCGATCATCACAGAAAAGAAGAAAGCGTAAATTATTCTTCTTTTTTCTTCCTATAACACATTCTATATTCTATTTCGCCGAGATCCTCGTGCGGAAGAGAGCGGAGCTTCTGGAAATTACGGTTTTCGTAAAAACAGACAGCTCCGTAATTTTTTTCAAAAACATCCAGCTCAATGAAGTCATAGTATTGCAGGACATAGGCGATCAGCTTTGTTCCGACACCAAGCCCGCGGTAATCCTTATGGACAAAAAGCCCTTCAATATAGCCTTCATCCACACCAATAAAACCGACGATCAGACCGTTTATCTCATATACATAAACTTCTGATTTCGGAATCAGCCTGGAAACATAGCCAAAGCTCCTGTCCCAGTAGGAGATAGGAATAAAGTCATGCACCTCACAGTTACAATCGTACCAGATCTGCATGACTTTCTTTAAGTCCATATCGTAAAATTTCCGAATGATATCCATATAATCAATCCCCCAATCGATTATAGTCTGCCATATTTCTCATATTGTAAAAATTCCGCTTTATAAAAAATCGGAGTGACAAGATTCGAACTTGCGACCTCCGCCTCCCTAAGACGGCGCTCTAACCAAACTGAGCCACACCCCGAAAATCAACAGTTGAAAAACCGTATCAATACTGTACCATCATATATGCAATTCCCTAAAAACGCAAGAGAAAATTATATATTCTTTATATATTTCAGCATCTACAATATGATATAATATAATGACACCATAGAAAGACAAGCGACAAATGTCATGCATCAAAGATGCATGATGTAGCCCCGGCTCATCGTCGCAGACGATTATGCATGAGCCGGGGTTCACGAAAGGCAGCATTTGTTTTTCTGGCGTCATTAACGAGCAAACGGTCTGCGAAGCAGACAGAGAGCACCGGAGGTGCGGGTTTGCGAGTAAATCCGGAGGAGAAAATTTACAATAGAAAAGAATAAAAAGGACTCAACATGAAACAAGGCATACTTTTTGATTTAGACGGAACATTATGGGACAGCGCGCAGGCTGTCGTAGACTCCTGGAACGAGATCATCGAAACCTTACCGGACTTTCATAAGCTGATCACGAATGAAGACATGTGTCAGCTTATGGGTAAGACAATGGATGATATTGCATATACTTACTTTAATACAGTCAGCAAAGAAAGGGCACTTGAGATCCTGCAGATCTGTATGGATCATGAAAACGCATATATTGAGCAGCATGGCGGTGTTTTATTTCCGGGGCTGGAAGAGGTGCTGAAGGAGTTGTCGGAAAAATATGACCTCTTTATCGTCAGCAACTGCCAGCTTGGCTATATCGAAGCCTTCCTGTCATACCATAAGCTTGGAAAATACTTTAAAGATACGGAATGCTATGGACGCACGAAGCGCTGCAAGGGAGATTCGATCGCGATCCTTCTGGGCAGACAGGATCTGGAGCAGGCAGTTTATGTGGGAGATATTGAAGGCGATTTCATTTCCGCTACACAGGCGGGCCTTCCATTTATTCACGCAGCGTACGGTTTTGGCAAAGTACCGCAGGCAGTTTACGCGATCCGGTCCGTACAGGAGCTTCCTGCCATGGCAAAAAAGGTATTTGCAAAGAAAGACATCCGTGCTTTTCTGCATACACAGAAGCTGATCACAGATGGTGCATTTGGTACGTATTTCAGCAGCATCTGCCAGAACGGCATTTTCCCGGAGCGTGCCAATACACAGGCGCCTGCACTGGTAAAACAGGTGCACGAGGCTTATCTTTCAGCCGGCGCACAGCTGATCCGTACGAATACATTTGCAGCGAATACGAAAACGCTGGATATGGGACTGGATGAGGTGCTGGAAACGATAGAAGCGGGCTTTACGATTGCCAAAGAGGCAGCAGAGCCTTACAGACAAAAGCATCCGGTCTTTCTGGCGGGTGATATCGGACCGATCCCCGGTGGCAGACAGGAGCAGGAAGAAGAGATCACAGAGGAATATTTACAGATCGCGCGGAAATTTGTGGCACTTGGAGCAGATCTTCTGGTATTTGAGACATTCCCGAATCCGGATCAGATCCTGCCTGTGATCCGGCAGATCCGCAAGGAATCACCGATCTTTATTCTGGTGCAGTTTACGGTCAACCAGCTTGGCTACAGTGTGGCGGGCATCAGCGCAAGAAGCCTGCTTGAGGAAGCCGGGCAGGTAACAGAGATCGATGCGGCGGGCTTAAACTGTGGTGTCGGTCCGGGGCATATGTATAATATCATCAAGCAGGTAAGCAGCCTGAGCGGTAAATATATATCCGTGCTTCCAAATGCAAGTTATCCGAAGGTCGTACAGGACAGGCTCGTATTTCTGGAAAATATGGATTATTTTGCGGACAAGATGGTGGAGATTGCAGATCTCGGTGCTTCTATCATTGGTGGCTGCTGTGGTACCAATCCGGACTACATCAGAAGGCTGGTAAAAGCACTCGGAGAAAAGCATCTGCGGGCAGAAAAGCCGTCTCCGGTGCATATCACCGTAAAGGAAAGGACAGAGCAGGCAGAGGATCATAGCTTTTATGCGGGAAAAAACGGAAAGCTGATCGCAGTCGAGCTTTCACCGCCGCCTTCTGCGAACGATCAGAAGCTGTTAGAAGCAGCACATCTGCTTTCTGCCATGCATGTAGATACAGTCACTTTCCCGGATTCCCCATCCGGGCGGACAAGAGCGGATTCCATTTTAATGGCGGCAAAGGTAGCGCGGGAAACAGATCTTTGTGTTATGCCGCATATCTGCTGCAGGGACAAAAACGCGATCGCGATCCGTTCGCAGCTTCTGGGCGCATATTTAAGCGATATAAGAAATGCACTGGTGATCACGGGAGATCCTGTGCCAAGTATGGCAAGAGAAGATGTCAGAAGTGTATTTAATTTCGATTCTGTCGGTCTTATGAAGCTGGTTCAGGAGATGAACAGGGAGGAATTTGCATCCGATCCGTTTTTTGTAGGTGGTGCGATCAACCAGAACAGGCTCAGACTTGATGTAGAGATCAACCGTGTGAAACGGAAAATGGAACATGGAGCAACTTTTTTCATGACACAGCCTGTTTTTACAAAAGAGGAGATTGATAAGATCCGACGTATCAAGGAAGAGACAGGTGCGCGGATTCTCTGTGGTATTATGCCGCTTGTCAGCCGCAAAAATGCGCTGTTCATCAAAAATGAGATGACAGGCATGTGTGTGACGGATGAGATCGTGGCACGTTTTGCGGATGGCATGAGCCGCAGTGAGGGAGAAGCGGCCGGCTGCGCAATTGCAAGGGAAATGATGGCACTTGCGGCAGATTTTGCAGATGGTTATTACTTCTCGATCCCATTTAACAGGGTATATTTATTACATGATATGACAGGAGTTATCAATGAGTCAGGAAAAGAAAAATGATGGATTTATCATGCAGGCCGGTATTCTGGCGATCACCGGTATTTTAGTCCGTGTCATTGGAATCTTATACCGTGCGCCGCTTACAGGCATCATAGGGGATGAAGGAAACGGCTATTATACAAGTGCATACAATATATATACGATCATTCTGCTGATCTCATCTTACAGCATTCCCTCTGCAATCTCCAAGGTGATCGCACAGCGGCTGGCACTTCGCGAATATCGGAATGCCCATAAGATCTTCCGCTGTTCGATCCTGTATGTGTTTATTGTGGGCGGAGTTGCCAGTCTGGTTGCCTTTTTTGCTGCGCCCTGGCTTGTGGAGACGAATTCCACGATCGTACTTCGTGTGTTTGCGCCGACTATCTTTTTATCCGGTTTTTTAGGTGTACTTCGCGGCTATTTCCAGGCGCATCGGACAATGCTGCAGACATCCTTTTCCCAGATCATCGAGCAGATCTTAAATGCAGTGGTCAGTCTTGGAGCCGCCTATCTGCTGATCAAAACTGTTTCCGGAAAGGATGAAACAACGCAGGCGATCTACGGAGCCATGGGAAGTGCCATGGGTACGGGCAGCGGTGTTTTGATCGCACTTCTTTTTATGTGGCTTGTGTACAAGCTGAACCAGAAATTTATCCTGCGCAGGGCAGACCGTGACAGAAATCATATGGAACTGAGTTACTCCCAGATATTCAGCATTATTTTCAGCATGGTAACGCCGTTTATCCTGAGTACATTTATTTACAATTTTTCCACCTCATTAAACCAGACTGTTTACACAAAGATCATGAAATATGTGCTTGGCATTACGGAAAAAGAGATTGCGACCAATTATGGTGTGTTCGGAGGAAAAGCAGTTGTCATAGCCAATATTCCGATCGCGATCGCATCTGCGATGTCTTCTGCCATGATCCCAAGCATTTCCGGCTCTTATGCGCAGGGAGACCTGAAAAAGGCGCGTCATCAGGTGGCAGCGGCAATTAAAACAACCATGCTGATCTCCATTCCGTGTGCAGCAGGTTTATTTGCACTGGCACAGCCTGTTACACAGCTATTATTCCCGCAGAGATCTTCCCTTGCACTGGCATCTTCCCTGCTTCGGGCGATCAGTGTCACAGTTGTCTTTTATGCGCTGTCTACATTGACAAATGCGGTATTACAGGGAATCGGAAAAGTCAATGTTCCGGTCATTAATGCGGCGCTTGCTCTTGTTGTGCAGACGGTTGTTTTAGTACCGCTTCTGCTGTTTACAAAGCTTTCCTTATATGCACTGGCGATTGCGATGATCACATATTCGCTATTGATGTGTGTACTCAATAATATAGCGGTCAGAAAGTCCCTGCATTACAAGCAGGAATGGCTGCGTACTTTTGTGGTCCCGGGGCTTGCTTCCCTGATCATGGGCGTTCTGGCATATCTGATCTATCAGGGCATCTATATGCTGCTGAAGATCAACGTGGTTGCACTTTGCGTTGCGATCTTAGTTGCGGTTTTTGTATACTTTGCGCTTGTGATCTGGGCAGGCGGGCTGACGAAGGATGAGATCCTGAACATGCCAAAAGGAGCGACTCTGGTCCGCATTTTACAGAAAATAAAATTACTGTAATAAATGTCATGAACCATGTCACATATTTGCGGAGCTTGTCACATATTTGCGGAGCAAATGTGCGACTAAAATGTGCGACTAAAATGTGCGACCAAATAACCTGTGAAACAGGTTATAGTATGTAATGAGATAAATTTTAAGAAGTCGTAGGAGGATAAAAATGAAAAAAAGAACCTTGATCCTATGTGGACTGCTTCTTTCCATCAGCCTGCTGGCAGGCTGTCAGACGCAGGAAGCAGCGACAGCAGATAAGACGCAGGAGGCTTCCGATATTTCTGCGGAGGATACACAGGAGGAAGACGGACAGGCGTCTGATACAGATACGACAGATGATGAGACGGAAATCGCAGAGCCGGAGGATGATGCGTCATCCGCTGCTCAGGAAAATGTATCCGGTAAAGCAGCATCCTTTGAGATTTCCTTTGAAAAAGAAACGGGCGAGATGAAATCAGACGATGGCTCGATTTCCTATCTGCAGTATGAATTCAATATGCCAAAGGTAACCAGTGCGGATAATCCGGAAGCAGCAGAGCAGATCAACAGCTATTTTGTACAGCGTCAGGAAGAGCTGATGGCAGATTGTAACGAATATTACGAGTGGGCAAAAGAGGATTATCAGATCAGAGTGGATGTCGCGAAGGAAAACGGAACGGAGGGACCGACGGAAGATACCTTTGGCTATTATAGTAGTTGTGATTACACGATAATGCGGCAGGACGATACAGTGATCAGTTTTCAGGAGCAGTCCTCAACCTATACAGGAGGTGCACATGGTAACAATATAGTGGCGGGTGTTACCTTTGATGCTAAAACAGGGCAGAGGATCCAGCTTGCCGATCTGATGGAAAATGAAGAAGACGGAAAAGCTGAGGTTGATCAGATCCTGCTTGAGAAAGCGCAGGAGATGCAGGAAAAATCCATGCAGGAAGACGGATATGGTATCTTCTTTGAAGAATATGAAACATATATTCCGGATGTGCTGACAGAGGATTCCTGGTATCTGACAGAAGATGGCATGACGATCGTATCGAATGAATATCTGCTTGCGCCCTATGCAGCAGGTGCAACCTATTTTGATCTGCCTTATGAGACCTGTGACTTTATAAAGGAAGTGTATCGGAAATGAGCGAAAATATCTATGCAGTCAGGACGAATCAGCTGAGAAGCAGGATGCAGCAGGAAGATCTGCGTGCATATCTGATCCCGATGAATGATTTTCACGGTTCGGAATATATTGGCGAATATTTTAAAACGATCGCGTGGTTTAGCGGATTTACAGGATCTGCTGCCACGCTTCTTGTGACTGAATCGGAAAGCTTTTTATGGACAGACGGCAGATACTTTCTGCAGGCAGAGGAGCAGCTTGCGGGAACGGGTATCCGTTTAATGAAAATGGGAGAAGCTGATGTTCCGACGGGAATTGCATATATTGCCGGCTATTTACAAGAATGTAAGCAGGCAGGAAAAACGCTGCGGATCGGCTTTGATGGCAGGATCGTCAGTGCTGCTTATGTGGAAACACTGCAGCAGGAAATTGAAAAATCGTGTGGCCAGAAGGCGCAGATAGAGGACGGAAAGGATCTGGCAGGTGAGATCTGGGGTGCAGAAAGACCTGCACTTTCCAAAGAGCCGATCTGGGAGCTTCCGCTTTCCTATGCCGGGGCAGGCAGAGACATCAAACTGAAGGCTGCACAGATCAGGATGCAGGAGCAGGGCGTTGATTACCTGATCCTGACTTCGCTGGATGAGATCGCCTGGATCATGAACCTGCGCGGGAATGATATTGCCTATAATCCGGTCTTTCTTTCTTATCTGGTGCTTTCGGGGGCAAGAGCAACCTTATATGTCCGTAACAGGGAATCCTTACCGGTATTTGAGGAGGCAGTCGATGTCAGGGCATATGAGGACTTTTATCAGGATCTTAAATCGTTTCCGGCGGGAAGCAGGATCTGGCTGGATGCAGATACGGTAAATTACAAAATTGTAAGTCTCCTGGAGGGCAAATACAAGATTATGACCGCCAAGAGCCCGATCGCACTGGAAAAAGCAGTGAAAAATCATACGGAAATAGAAAATGAAAGACTGGCGCACATCCGGGACGGCGTTGCGGTAACACGTTTTATCCGCTGGCTGAAGACAGAGGTCAGAACCGGGAAGGAAGAAGCTACAGAGCTTTCCGCGGCAGAAAAGCTGGAAGGCTACAGGAAGCAGATGCCCCATTATCTGGGACAGAGCTTTGCGCCGATCATAGCCTATGGCAGTCACGGTGCTATCGTACATTATGAGCCGACAGAAGGAACGGATATCCCGCTTGGGAATGAAAGTTTTCTTCTGGCAGATACGGGCGGGCATTATCTGGAGGGAACGACAGATATTACAAGGACAATTGTCATGGGACCGGTCACAAAATTGCAAAAGCAGCATTATACCGCGGTACTTATGGGTAACTTACGTCTGATGGATGCAAAATTCCGTTACGGACTGAGCGGAGCACATCTGGATTATCTGGCGAGAGAGCCCTTATACAGAATGGGGCTGGATTTCAAGCATGGAACGGGGCATGGTGTCGGTTATCTGCTGAATGTGCATGAAGGTCCGAATGCGATCCGAAGCCGCGTGGCGGAGGATGGCGTATTCAAGCAGGGAATGATCACCTCCGATGAACCGGGGCTTTATATAGAAGGTGCGTATGGGATCCGTCTGGAAAACCTGATCCTGTGCGTGCATGCGGAAAAGACAGAATACGGACAGTTTATGCAGTTTGAGCCGCTTACGTTTGTACCTTTTGATCCGGAGGCGGTCGACCTGGAAATGTTGACCGGGCGGGATAAAGAGTTGTTTGAAGGTTACCAGAAACAGGTATATGAAACACTGGCACCTTATTTAACAGAAGAAGAAAAGCAGTGGCTTTTACGGGAAACAAGGAATTTGTGATGCAAAAGGAGGAAAATGCATGAAAACAGGCAATATCTTGGTCATAGACGATGATGCGGAGATCCGTGAGATCGTACAGGTACTTCTTTCGAGTGAAGGATACACGGTAGAAACCGTGGCAGACGGAATGCAGGCATTGACAATGCTGACGGAAAAGACATTTTTACCGGATGTGATCATTCTGGATATCATGATGCCCGATATGGACGGATACAGTGTCTGCAAACAGATCCGTGAGATCTCGCAGGTTCCGGTCCTGTTTCTGACAGCGAAGAACAGAGAGACTGATCTGGTGGAGGGCTTTCTGGCAGGCGGCGACGATTATATGCAGAAGCCGTTTTCTTACACAGAGCTGATCGCCAGAGTGGGCGGTCTGATGCGCAGATACAGACAATATGGCGGGCAGTCCGATCCGCAGAAGGAAAAGCAGGTCTTTATCAGCGATCTCGTCATCGACAAGGATCAGGTTTCCGTGACGAAAAACGGTAAAAACGTGGAACTCACAAATACAGAATATGGTATTTTACTGCTGCTTTCCGAAAACAAGGGTAAGGTATTCTCCCTGCAGGAGATTTATGAAGCAGTCTGGAAGGATACTTTTCTACCTTCTGCAAGCAACACAGTCATGGTGCATATCAGAAATCTGCGGGAAAAACTCAAGCAGGAAGAAGGACAGGGCGAGCTGATCAAGAATAAGTGGGGAAGAGGCTACTATATTGAGTAAGGAAAAGAAGCAAAAAGAAATCTATACCTCTGTATTTAAGACAAAGCTCTGGAAAAAGCTGTCTCTCTGCTGTATGGGGGCAGCAACGGGTTCTGTTTTGCTGCTTGCGCTGCTTTTCTTTGGCAGCAGGAGCATTATTTATCGTCATATGGAAAACAGGAATGTACAGCAGACGCAGAAGGATCAGGTTATGGCGGAGCTACAGGCTTTTGTTTCCCAGCGGGGACTTTCCACGATCAACAAAAAGGAGATCCTGCAGTGGGAAAAGAAAAAGGGCGTGACAATTTCCTTTTTGGGCACAAAAGATACGATCCGTGAGCTTGAAACACTGCAGGAAAAATATAACAATTCCGTCATTTCGATTTACCAAAGACCGCAGGAGATACAGCCGTACGAGGTGCGTTTCAAGGATGCGGTTGTCCTGTGCAAACCGGTTCTCGACAGAATGACAGAACGGTATACGACAGTCGCACTTGTTATTTCTGTGCTGATCTCGACGTTATTTTTTATCTTTCTGCTGATGCTGTGTATGAAAAAAAGATTATCTTATGTGGTAGGTCTGCGGGATGATCTGCGCCTGCTTGAAGCGGGAGATCTGGATCACGAGGTCACAGTAAGCGGAAATGATGAACTGTCGCAGATCGGAGAGGGCATCAATAATCTGCGGCGGAATGTATTGCATAAGATTCAGACAGAGAGAGATGCCATTACGGCAAACCATGAGCTGATCACGGCGATGTCGCATGACCTGCGGACACCTCTGACAAAGCAGATCGGTTATCTGGAGATTTTGTACCGGCGCAAATTTACACAGGAAGAGGAACTGTTTGATTATATCCAGAAGGCGAGAAGCAATGCATTTATCATGAAGGATACAACAGACAAGCTGTTTCGGTATTTCCTTGCATTTGGCGGGCAGCAGCAGGAAGCGCAGCAGTCCGAGGTAGATGGCAAAGCGTTGCTGAATTCCGTCTTGAAGGAACAGATCGCCTATATCAACAGCCAGGGCTTTGTTGTTTCTTTTTCACCGATTACAGAAGCTTTCCGCATGCTGATCAATCCGGAGGAATTTGCCAGAATTTTTGACAATATATTCCATAATCTGCGCAAATACGGAGATAATACGGTTCCTGTCAATATCAGCTATACACTGCAGCCGGGAGAACTGCTTTTAATGGTGCAGAACGGTATCAGACAGGATACCTCCAAGGTGGAAAGCACGAAGATCGGGCTGAAAATTGTGGAAAAGATCATGAAATCCATGGGTGGAAGTGTAGAAGTCATGAATGATGGACAGTATTTTATCATTCAGCTGGTTTTTAAAATTGAGTATGCATAATGTCTATTAGTACAAGGAGAACGGTATGAAAGAATATATGATGGCACTCGATCAGGGTACGACAAGCTCCAGATGTATTCTGTTTGATAAAATGGGGAATATCCGTGCAAAAGCACAGAAGGAATTTGCACAGATCTATCCGCAGGAGGGCTGGGTAGAGCACAATCCGAAGGATATCTGGTCTTCCCAGTATTCGGTCATGACGGAAGCACTGACAATGCTGGGTGAGGATGAGTGTATTGCCGGTATCGGGATCACGAACCAGCGTGAGACAACGATCGTCTGGAATAAGCAGACAGGCGAGCCCGTCTACAATGCCATTGTCTGGCAGTGCAGAAGAACGGCAAAGGAGATCGACCGCCTAAAGGAAGAAGAGCCGGCGCTTTCTGCCTATATCACGGAAAAGACAGGGCTTCTGCCGGATCCGTATTTTTCCGCTTCCAAGATTGCATGGATCCTCGATCATGTCGAAAATGCAAGACAGGAAGCAGACGCCGGAAATCTGCTGTTTGGAACGGTTGATACATGGCTGATCTGGAATCTGACCAGAGGAAAAGTACATGTGACAGATTATACAAATGCATCCAGGACGATGCTGTTTGATATTCATGCGCTGTGCTGGGATCAGAAAATACTGGATTATTTCCGGATCCCCGCTTCCATGCTTCCTCAGGTAAAGCCGAGCAGCCATGTTTATGGTTATGCAAATCTGGGTTCTTTGGGAGAAAGTATTCCGATCGCCGGTGCAGCGGGCGACCAGCAGGCAGCGCTGTTCGGGCAATGCTGTTTTACACAGGGCGAGGTAAAAAATACATACGGAACGGGCTGTTTTATGCTGATGCATACAGGTGACAGAGCTGTAAAATCGCGGGCAGGGCTTTTGACAACGATCGCCGCATCCGCGGACGGAACAGCAGAATATGCACTCGAAGGCAGTGTTTTTGTGGCAGGTGCTGCGATCCAGTGGCTCAGGGACGGAATGCATCTGATCGAGCAGGCGCCGCAGACACAGAAGATCTGCGAATCGGTAGAAGATACCGCAGGCACGATGATCGTTCCTGCTTTCACGGGAATGGGAGCGCCTTATTGGAATCCATATGCCAGAGGTATGGTAACGGGGCTGACGAGAGGCTGTCAGAAAGAGCACTTTATACGTGCTATTATGGAGTCAATCGCATTCCAGACAATGGATGTGCTTACTGCCATGCGTGCGGATGCGGAGCTTTCCCTGCTGAAGCTGAAGGTGGACGGCGGTGCAAGTGCCAATGATTTTCTGATGCAGTTTCAGGCAGATTTGCTTGGTGTGGATGTGCAGCGTCCGCGTTGTATTGAGACGACCGCACTTGGTGCGGCTTATCTGGCAGGTCTGGCAGTCGGTTACTGGAAGGATACGGAGGAGATCAAAGAAAACTGGCAGCTTGACCGGGTGTTTACCGCTTCCATGCCACAGGAAAAGAGACAGGAGCTTGTCAGAAACTGGAAGCGTGCGGTAGATTGCGCGCTCTATTATGCGAAATGGGAGGAAGAACATGATTGATTCTTCAAAAATATCACTGAACTTTATCAAAAAACTGGAATATACGGGTGGTTATCAGGGAATGCGCTATATGCTGCGGAAAGAAAGCAGGGACGAAGACACGGTACTGACCGCGTATGCATGGCCGGAGCCGTTCTGCTTTTCCAAAACAGCACCGGAGAAAAAGATACAAAAAGAATTCCCCCTTACCCCGGAGGGCAAGGAGGAAGCGGTAGTCTGGTTAAATGAAACATATCAGTTAGAGTTTGCATAATTGCCGACGTTTCTGCCCGCATCTGTCCCGATCAGGTTCAGTGCCTTCTGCGTCAGGTGAAGACCGTCTCCCTGCAGGTAGGCGGCGGAAAGGGTTGCGGCTTTCGCAGAACCCATCGTAAAGGAACTGCTGCTTTTACAAAGACGTGTCTGTGCATTTCGTATTCTTGTATAGCCGTTGGCTATTTCCGGATCATTATAGTATTTTGGAAGACCGATGATGAAGCACTGCTCCATCTTGGTCTTCTTTTTTATTTTCTGATACATGGATTTCAGGTTGGAAGTATGTTGTTTTGCGGACATACCGGCAAATGCATCGTTTTCCCCCTGCATCCATATCAGATACGTATGCCTGACAGTCAGCCCCTTTTTCTGTGCGAGCTTTTTTGCCGCATTGACTCTGGTGACCACGGACTTATATCGGAAATCCGCCCAGGAAACAGAGCCGGTTCCGACTGCGGAAGCGGGAACGGCGATCACGGGCGTCTTTGTCTTCTGATAATAGGCATTGACAAAGGCTGTCACCATAGAACCCCTGGCATAATCATAGTTTTGGAGATTTTCATCATCCTGTCCTCTGCCAAAAGGTTCTTTCAGATCAGAAAATTTGTTTTTTGCAGTTACATAATTGTATGCATAGCCTGCATGATCCTTGAGCTTTGGTGCCAGGGCTGTATTTCCGACACCTGTCATATTGCTCTGCCCTGCAAAGACGATAATGTCAACCTTATCCCTTACAGTTACAGTGCGGGTTATTCTTTTCTTACCTGATTTTGCAGTGATCACAGCTTTTCCGCCGCTTTTTGCCTTCATGCGCCCGGTTTTCTGATTGACACGGACGACAGACGGAGCGGAAGAGGTATAGGTATAACCGCTGCCTGCAGAAAAAGTGGCTGTTTCCCCTTTCAGCAAAGTCATGCTTTTCCCTGCGGCGTTGACAGATAAAGAAGGACAGATCAGCAGGACCAGTCCCAGAAAAAGAAAGAAAATACCATATTTACGTTTCATAAAGTCCCCCAATTATAACACGTTATTTATGCAGTTTTAATTTCCAGATACCCAACAAGATTCTTCTGATCGAAGCTGTCTAAAATACCCATGGTCGGATCGTAATAGGTACCGTCATAGCAGAGCAGATAATGGCTGTAGCGTCCCATCTTTTCCATTAAGATCGCACATTTCGGAAGTGTGACCTCTGCCCCCTGTGTATAGTAGATCACATTTTCATGCTGCAGCCCGAGATAATCGAGCGTGTCGACCATTTTGCCCATGCTTGCCTGCCAGTCTCTGCAGTGCATGATCTCACAGGCTTCATCAAGTGTAACCCCTGCCAGCATGGCGATACAGGTCTGTCCGCATAAACCGTCGTTTGGCTGTGTGATCAGCTTTACGGAATCGATCTTTCGGATCGGCTGTGCAGCGGAATAAGGAGAATCGCCGCGGTAATGCGGGCTGCGGTTTAAGATTTCAAAGACAACCGGGAATTCTTCGTCCATATGTCCCCCTGCCTGCTGCTCTGTCACCGGAATGGTGTAATAGCCCTTGCCGAGCGGTGTCAGATTACATTCCCAGGAAAGCCCCATGGCATTGACGGAGATCATAAGGACACCCTGGCTGTCGCAGACCTCCCATACATTAAACGGTATATTTATTTTCAGTTCTCCGTTTTCGGATAAAATTTGACCACTGAAGTGGAATTTCATGTTCTAAACCTCCTGTTTTTGTGAGTGTATATAATAATATGATAGCATACGCCGCTTTGCCGGAAAAGAGATAAAGTGGGATTTTCTTGTACTTTTTGACAAGCAATCATAGAATGTATATAATTTGAAGAGCTGGCTGATTGCAAATATTATGTGATATCGTGCAGAAGATAGAGGTATGACAAAAAAGAAAACAGAGGATACAAAATGAAAACAAAAGTACTGGTACTGGATATTGACGGAACACTGACAAATTCCAAGAAGGAGATCACGCCGGAAACAAAGCGCGGCATTATCCATATTATGGAGCGCGGACATAAAGTGATCCTTGCATCGGGCAGACCGACACCGGGCATGCGCCGCTATGCGGATGAGCTGGAGCTGGCTGCTTACGGCGGTTATTTGCTTTCCTTTAACGGAGGCAGGATCATCAACTGTAAAACCGGTGAGATCGTATACCAGCGTACCCTTCCGCCGCATGTCATTTCCGGGCTTTACCAATATGCCTGCAAACATGATATGGGTATCATTACCTATATGGGGGATGATATTCTGGTCGGCAGAAGAATGGATGAATATATTGAGCTGGAATCGCGGATCAACGCGATGCCATGCAAGGCTGTCAAAAACTTTGCAGCTTACGGCGAATATAACCTGAATAAATGCCTGATGACTGCAGAACCGGAGGCGGCTGCACGCCATGTGGAGAAGCTCAATGAGCTGTATGGCGACATTTTGAGCATTTACCGTTCAGAGCCTTTCTTTATCGAAGTAATGCCTAAGAACGTAGATAAAGCCACCTCACTTGACCGCATGCTCGAGACAGTGGGACTGACAAGAGAAGATGCGATCTGCTGCGGAGATGGCTTCAATGATATTTCGATGATAAAATACGCAGGTGTCGGTGTTGCCATGGCAAATGCACAGGAAGAAGTCAAGAAATCAGCCGATTTTATTACAGATTCCAATGACGAGGATGGCATTGTCAAGGTTATTGACACGTTTGTGCTGAATCAGGAGAATGCGTAATTCGCGTTTTCTCTATGTAATAGGTAACTTTGTTCCTACTTACATAAAGAAAACGCTCCGCGGGGATGCGCACTGCGGCGTACAATGTAGATGTCGCAAGCGACCGCCGCAGGCGCAAGAATGTGCTAGAGCACATTCTTTGTTAAATAAAACCGATACATCGGAACAGATACCAGAATACCTGACAGGATCCAGAGGATCGGTTCACAGATGCAGACGGCGAGGTAGCCCATGCGCGGTACGAGTACAAATACGATGATGGCTTTGCCGGATAATTCAATGATGCTGGCGATCACGGGAATGATCTTCTGTCCGAGTCCCTGCAGAGTAGAGCGGAAAAAGCAGAGAATACAGAGGAATGCGTAAAACGGTACGTTGATCCGCAGGTATTTTACAGCAGTTCCGATGACGAAGGTATCGGAATCCGTGATCATGCGGACAAGCGCTGCACCACCAAAATATAATAAGAAAAATGCAACAAGCGACCAGACGAATCCGAGGATGGTCGCTGATTTTATGCCTGCACGGACTCTTTCCGGTTTTCCGGCGCCTGTATTCTGGCTGGTAAAGGTAACCAGAGAAGCAGCCAGCGTGGAGATCGGCAGAATGGAGAAGGAGAAGACCTTACGGGCAGCAGTATGTGCGGCTATGATCTCCGTACCAAGGGAGTTGATACCACTCTGCAGGATAATGGATCCGATATCGACGATCGAATACATGAGAGCCATTCCGGCGCCTGAGGTCAGAAGATCAGTAACAGTCTTTCCGTTCCATTTGAAATGCTCCGGTCTGATATGCATATACGGAATTTTCCGGATGACATAGACAAGGCAGACGATCACAGAAATGAGCTGGGCGATGACGGTTGCAATGCTTGCACCGCGGATGCCAAGTCCAAGCCCCTTGATGCAGAACAGGTCAAGCCCCAGATTTAAGGTGGAGGAGATCGCAAGTGCGATCAGCGGAAAAACACTGTCTCCGAGGGCGCGCAGCATATTGCTGATCAGGTTATAAGCAGCAGTTACGATCAGGCCGAGGAAGATCACCTGGATATAAGCAATGGAATCTTCCATAATATCCGCCGGGGTATGTAAAACGGTCAGAAGCGGTCTGATAAAGATAAGACCCAGAACGGTCATGGTAATTGTGATCAGAAACATCAAAACGATACTTTTTGCGATCGTTTCTTTGATCCTGTTTTCATCTTTGGCTCCAAATGCATTGGCAGTCAGAATAGAAAACCCGATGCAAAATCCATTGATCATGCTGAACAGCAGAGAGACGATGGCAGTCGTGGAACCGACCGCAGCCAGTTCGGAAATACCGAGTGTCCGTCCTACAATGATCGTATCGCCTAGATTATAAAATTGCTGCAGGATATTTCCCAGAAGAATGGGAAGAGAAAATAATAATAGTAGTTTTGTCGGATTACCTTTTGTTAACTCCTTCATGACAGCTCCCAGAAACCTTACTTAATCGTTTAACAGAGGTTCTTTTTTTTTACGAGCTTTTTAATCCGAAGCCATTCTTGCACAAAAGATCAGAAATGTCAAACAGAAAATCACGGATTTTACACAGAAATTTCCAAATCTGCACACAAAAGGCCGATATGATCTGAATAGTTTATTTTGTGCTGAAATGACCACTTTATAAAAATTAAGAGGAGGTTCCCATGGAGGAGAAAAAGGTATTTTATTTGGAGCATTGCCAAGCAAATTAAAGAGGCTGATTGAGAATGATGTCAGGGGAACGCAACATACTGCATAGGTAAAAAAGCATGCAGAAAAACTGTATATTTCGTGATATAATCGGTGTGTTCGATGAGAGCGAAAATTTGAAGCTTACAGTTAGATGAATACATGACAAAGGAGCAAAATGGATAATTTTAGTAAAATGGTAGAAGGTGTTAAGATTACTATAGAAAAAATGAATAAAACACCAGCAGAGCTACCTTGGTACATGAGTGTTGAACAGTTAGAAATGACGCTTAAAGAACTAGATAATATGAACCGAATAAGGGATATGAGGCAATTTATGCCTTATTATCCACGAGGAATTGCTGATAGTTGGGAGTTTGATGATAAGCTTGGCAATGAGCTATTAGAGGTCTTAGATTACTATATGAAATTTTGAGTGAATGCACACATGAATTTGTCAGATGGAGAAAAAGTATGAAGTTATTAAATGAGAAGATCGATAGGATGCATTTTGTCAGGCTTGGTTATGATTCATATTCGGAAAGTTATATTGCGCATCAAACAGATGGGGCAAATGATTGGTACTATAAAATTTCAGAAGAATTGTACTATATCTTTGATAAGGACAGAGGTAAGTATTTGGAACAGATAGAAAAGATACTTGAATTACGTGAGAAGAGCGAACAGTTTTATTTCAGTTATATACACAATTCCAATGTATATTCTGAATTGAATGAATTATATTTTTGGAGAGACGCATGCTTAGGAAAAGAAAAGAATGAAATATATGTCAAAATCGGAACACCAGATAAACACATTCAATTAATATTTGAGAATGAGGTTTGTACGGAAGTGCGGAGAATTTGAATTTGGTGATTTGGTGAATTGCTATTTTTCTACATGAAAGGGGTAAAAGATGATAGACAAGAATACAAGAAACTGTAACTTGATGAAAAAGATTATTAACATTATTACCGCGTGGATTGCAATTATTATTGCTCAAATAATTGCTGATAAGTTTTTTGATGAATCATTTGTATGGACTTTGATAATAATGATAATTCTTTTAGTAATTTTTGTTCCTGTAGGACTGTTTATTGATAAAAAGATAGATGCTCATTATGAAGATAAGAAGAAATTATAACTTTATATAATGAATCAAACATCCAGGCTTGCGGAGAGTCTGAAAGCACGTGATTATTTGAAGTTTCGCCAGAGATACCAATTTGTTAAAGGAGTTAAAAAATGTTCCCTAAAATACTTGATGGTGCAGAAGTTTTGTATTATACACCTTTTGACAATTTTGGAGAAATATATTGGGATAATGGAGAAATTGCACATTATGTAAAATATCTTGCTATATGTGTGTATCCTAATAAAAATAATGAATTTTACCTATTCCGTTGTGATGAACAATATGATGTTGTTGGAGATTCGCTATGGGACAGTATTGAAATGTGTATGGCTGTAGCGAATACATCGCATGGGGGACAGATTATTTGGATAAAGAATGAGGTGTAGAAGTAATGTATAAAATTATGGGATATTATATTTGTGAAAAATTAGATATTCCTAATTTTCTTGGTATAAGAGGTGATGAACTAATATCTGTAAGTGGTTGTTTTTCGGGTATACACCCTGATCTGACATATTGTTATTTTATCAATGATAGAAAAAACGAACGAATAGAATATCATGAAAAGTGGAATATAACTGAAGAAAAAGCCATTGAATTGCAGAAAGACATACATTCTATATTTGAAAGTTGCTTAGCAATTGATGGTCGCTTTTTGAATCTGGAGGATGCAAAAAAAATTCGTGAAAAATATTTTACTACAAGCGAATGTATGATTGTTAGCGTATCGACAACTGAAGAATATTATGAAATATTAACAGAGGAACTAAGTGAAAGTTCATGCGGAATAAATAATTTCTTTTCCGGTGAAATAGATAGTAATGAACTACTTGGCTATGATATTCTAGGTTGGGATATTAGTGGTTTTCATTCCTTTTTATGTAATAGTTTGCATAAAGAATCGGAAACATTGAGATTTAATAAATTTTGTTTGATGGAGAATGAATTTGAAACTGTGCAAGATTTTACAAAGAAGATTCAGGGTAAAGGAGAACCTGTAGAATGGATTCCGTGTAGGATTGGAAAGTGCAAATAGTATAGTTATGATACATGCACAAATTCCAGTAATACGCTCTGTTGATGTGCTGATTTTTCTACGATATACTCCTTCAAAAAGGAGTGTGCTCTTATGGGTAGAGAAATTTATGACATCATCAATGACATGGCAGAAGTATTAAATGCATCGCATATGCAGAAACTACAAGAGGTGTTGGTAAAACGGTTATCTGAAAATACTGTATCTGATTATTTGCAGACAACGAATATGGACTTTCTAGATATGTTTTTAACTGCAAAGCATTTAGAAGGGTGTTCTGACAAAACAATACGCTATTATAGGTGTAATATTGAAAAGATGTTGGATACAATAAATATTCCGGTCATAAAGATAACGACCGAGATGCTACGAAAATATCTTGTAGAGTATCAAACGATAAATAATTGTGGAAAGGTAACTATTGATAATATTCGTAGAAGTCTTTCCACATTTTTTTTCGTGGCTAGAGGAAGAGGATTATATTATAAAAAGCCCAATGAAAAGAATTCATAAGGTAAAGACTGCCGTTATTGTAAAAGATACCATTCCGGATGAGAAAATAGAAATTCTTAGAGATAATTGTAATAATCTGCGTGATAGGGCAATGATTGATTTTCTGCTTTCAACAGGAATTCATGACGTCCGGGGACGTCAGCTTTGCGCGGACCGGAGCGAAGCGGAGACAGCCGATTGAACAGGTACAGAAAATTCTGGGACATGAGCAAATAGATACAACGCTCAGATATGCAATGGTTAATCAAAACAATGTGAAGCTATCGCATCGAAAATATATTTCATAGATTGATTTGTAACGCAAAATACGTTACAATAAAAGAAAAATGGAGGTGTATTCTATGGGAAAAACAGCAACATTAAATATAAGAGTAAATCCAGATGTAAAAGAAAATGCAGAAAGTGTATTGGCACAATTAGGGATACCAATGGCTACTGCTATAGATATGTATTTAAAACAAATATCATTAGTAGGAGGAATTCCCTTTCCTATTGTATTACCAAAAGCAGCTAATTCAGTGAATGCAGATATGATGTCTGTTACACAGATTCATCAAAAGTTAGAAAAAGGATATGCCGATATAGAGAAAGGAAATGTTGAGGATGCAGCTAGTGCGTTTGAGGCATTTAGAGAGAGGCATTAATGAAGCAATATAAGGTAGAGATTACAAAAGAAGCTTTGCAGGATATGGAAGATATATACAATTATATTGCTATAGATTTGCTTGCTCCGGATAATGCAATGGGGCAATATAATCGCATTGCTGATGAAATACTTACATTAGACACTTTCCCGGAACGATTTAGGATTATGGATTCTGAGCCGGAAAAGAGAATGGAGTTGCGTAGAATGCTCGTCGATAATTATTCAGTGTTTTACACAATCCGTGACGAAAGGGTAATTGTAACGGATGTGTTATACACGGCATCTGATATAGAAGCACGTTTGAGAGGCGAGCTATAAAAGCACGCGTTTATTTGAATTTGAAGGTGAGAACATGATGGAGTGGATAAACATTTTTGGGGCAGTATTTATAGCAGTAATCATGGTACCCAATATTATTTTTACATTAAAGTATAAAGATGGTTTTGAAAATAAGTGGAATAATAAAGGTGTTGAAGTTGTAGAACAGATAGGAAGATTTGGGTGTTTCGGATTTATGGTTGTCAATATTCCTGGAACCTGGTTCGGTTGGTGGTCTGATGAAGCTTTTGCGATATATTTAATAGCAAATGTCGTTTTAATTATACTTTATTGTGTGATATGGATTATTTGTTTTAGAAATAATACGATTTTTAAAGCATTGACATTATCTATTATTCCATCCGTAATTTTCATCTTCAGTGGAATTATGAGCAGGTCTGTATTATTGATTGTAGCATCGCTATTATTTGCACCTGCACATATATTGATTTCATATAAAAATGCAAAGTATTAGATGAATTTGAAGATGACGGAGGGAAAGAAAGTGAAAAAAGCATTGTTAGTAATTGATATGCAGAATGTATGTGTTGGAAAAAATCACGCTACATACTTTAAATATGATAATGAAATTCTGATTCAAACTGTAAACGAAGTTATTGACGCAAATGAAAGTAATGTGGTTGTTTATATCAAAAATATCATGAAGAAAAATTTAATAAATAAGCTTGCACCATTTAAGGCTTATGAAGGAACTGAAGAAGTGGAACTAGTTAGCAATCTTCATGTTATATCTGATTATGTTTTCATAAAATATGAGGGAAACGCATTTAGCAATCCTAAACTTAATGAGTTCTTAAAAGCACATAAGATTGAATGTGTGGAAATCGTAGGAGTTGATGGTGGTGGGTGCGTAGCATTGACTGCGTTAGGGGCCATAAAAGAAGGCTATAGTGTAATACTTAATGAATCAGCTATCGGAACAATGTTTAATAAGAATAAAGAAAAATATTTTAAAAAGCTTCGAGAAGCAGATGCAAAAATTATTTAGATAAATATAAGGCACTCAAAACTTTCAGTCATGCGGAGAGATTGAAAGCAACAGAAACTTTGAATTTTCTTAACATATGTCAATGAAAAGAATATGGTTATGTAATATAGTCACCTTGGAGGTGACGCAATATGAATCATACAAATTTACAGAATGCTCAAAAAGCACTAAATATCACAACGTTATTAACAATAATAGTAGCAGGATATGAGGTCTTTTGCTCTTGTCAAAATTATCAAACAGGAATGAACTTACTCGATATTGCAAGTTATGCTAATGCAAATTTAAACGTGTATTGCTTAGTTCTTATACTGGCAAATCTTATTCTTCTTCCAAGTGCTATCCTTTTGTATAAACAAAGTGGTATTAGTTTGAAAGAAGAAATATTTGATAAGTCAACTCTAAGCAAAGATATCGTTCTTGGAGTTGTTTTGGCAGGTGCATCTTCTGTAATTAGTTTGTTTTCTCTTATTGTGATGAGAGGGAGAACTGATTTGGCATTTGGCGGATGGGATAGAATGACTGTGAGTGAAATCGTTTTGATGGCTATCTCGCTGGGGATTGTAAGTGGCATTTGTAAGGAAATTTTCTTTCGAGGATTTGCAAAGAACTTTTGTTCAGGTGTTTTGGGAGAAACTACGGCACTCTTACTGTTTAATATAATGTTTGGTTTGCTTGACTGGTTCAACATGGGACATTCTTTTGTTGTAGGTTTGTTATGGATATGGGGATATAAAAAGAGCAAACATCTTATTGTTCCCATGATTGCACATGGTGGAATGAATTTGATTTCGGTTGTGTTTTATATAATTACTTTATAGGAGAATCATGGATAGAGAATATTTAGTTAATCAATTAATGGAAATAGCGAAACAAAATGGTGTGGAGATAGATGCAGAAGTTCTTGGAATGATTGTAAATAAGTCCGTTTTTCGTGTAGTTGCCAAAGGTGGCATTTTGCAAAATGTGGGTGAAGAAACTAAAACTGCAGCTTTGGTACTAAATGGAATTTGTAGAGCTTATTATGTAGATGGTGATGGTAATGATATCACTCGTGGTTTTTCGATTCCGGGAACTCTTTGTATGGATGAAGGATTGTTTGGTTACAAGGAGAGCATTGTTACTTGGGAAACCTTAGAAGAAACAACTTTGATGTTCTTTGGTGTTCAGGAAATGAAAAAGATTATTTATGAAAATAATCAGCTTAAAGATGTTTATATAATGCTTTTGGAAAATGCATTACGCTATAAAATATATAGGGAAAATGGATTTCTTGTAGAGAATGCCACAGAGCGATATATTCATTTTAAAAAATTGTATCCTATGATATGTGAATCTGTAAAACAACATTATGTGGCTACATATTTGGGGATTGCACCGGAGTCGCTTAGTAGGATTAAGAAGGCTTTGAAAGAAGAATAAATTTAAGCATTGAGTAAAAACGAAACTTTCAGTCTTACGGAGAGATTGAAAGCAACTGAAGATTTGAATTTGCTGGTGGTGAATTTGAATTTCTCTCGCTGTCTAGTTTGATATAAAAATTTGATTATTTGAAAAAATCAAAAAATAACGTAGCGTGATATATTGCCTGTCACGCTACGTTATGTACTAATATGGACCTTGAAAGGAGGCAGGATATGTCATTATACACAACAGGAGAGCTTGCAAAGAAGTGCAACGTTTCAGTAAGAACGATTCAATACTATGATGAAAGAGGTATTTTGGTGCCAACAGATTTGACGGAAGGGGGACGAAGACTGTTCTCCGAAGAGGATGTTGCCACATTGGAAACGATTTGCTTTTTAAGAGATTTGGATATCTCTATAAAAGATATTGCTGAAATATTGGAATCCGAAGAGTCAAAAAAGGTAATCGAACTTTTGCTTGATGAGCAAGAAAAAAATATTCGGGCGGATGTCAAGAAAAAAACGAAACAATTAGAAAATATTAAAGGCATAAGAAGTTCTTTGGCTTCTTTCAAGGATGGGTCGCAAAAAACAATTCATGACATATCATCGATTATGGAGGAAAAAGAAAAGCGAAAGAAAATGTACAAAAAAATGCTGATCATAGCAATTCCGTTAGAAATTGTCGAAATTGTTACTTTTGTGATTGGTATATTAAAAGGAATCTGGTTGCCATTTTTTGTGGCCATGGCAGTGATTCCTATTTGTGTAGCAATTATGTTTGGCTATTGGTACAAGCGGGTAGAGTATCTCTGTCCGGAATGCCATACCAGATTTCAGCCAAAGAAATTAGAAGCATTCTTTGGAAATCATACGCCAAAGACGCGAAAGCTAACTTGCCCTACCTGCAGGAGGAGAATCTGGAGTTTGGAAGTATATAGAAAAGAGGTGGATGCATAATGGAAACAATTAATTTGAGTAAGAAACAATTTGTGATATACATGGCAGTCGCATTTGGGTTGGCCTGGATTTTAGAAATGATAGCAAGTATTTTTAGCAATAATGGAAATCAGATGGTGTTTGCTGTTATCTTGATGATTACCATGTTTATGCCATTTCTTGGAGTACTGATAGCCAGAATCCCACTAAAAGGTATGGGATGGGTACCACATTTAAAAGGGAAACTTCGTTATGTATTCTTTGCCCTTTGGATGCCGGCGTTATTAAGTATCCTTGGAGGGGTCTTGTTTTTTGTGATTTTCCCGGATACATTTGACTCTGAATTTATGACGTTAAGAGGTCTTTTAGAGGAAGCGGGAGCGTTGGAACAGTTTGAAGCACAAGGTATCACTATGCCAATGTATTTGTTAATTACTAGCATTCAGGCGGTAACTGTTGCACCATTTATGAATATGTTTGTTGCATTAGGCGAAGAGGTCGGTTGGAGAGGTGCGCTGTATCCATATTTGAAGAAGAAGCTGGGTGTTACTAAGGGTCGAATTGTAGGTGGTACTATTTGGGGGGCTTGGCATTGGCCGATTATGATTTTTGCTGGATATGAGTATGGTAAAGAATATATTGGCGCACCGGTACTTGGTCCGATTGTGTTCTGTGTCGCTACTATTATGATGGGGATATTATTTGATTATGTATATGAAAAGACAGAGACCATCTGGTTGCCATCTCTTATGCATGGTGCTACCAATGCATTTACTATTTTTGCATATCTGGTAAAACCTGATTATTCCAATATGGCAATACTGGGACCGGCATATATCGGTATTATCAGTATGATTCCGATGATTGTTATGGCGGTCATTATTTGTGTAAAGAAGAAGAGGGATTGAGTATTAAATGGATATTCAATCGCACTAACAAATTTCAGTTTGGGCACGAGTTTGCCGGTAATCAAAAGTGAATAAAAAATGACTTTGGAGCCATTGTAGAGAAATCTACAGTGGCTTTTTTCATGCAATGAATGGTAGGGGTACTAAAAAGTCCTTGACATTTCGTTTCAGGTATGACTGCCAAGACGAGTATTGTGCTGACATCCGCAAAGGATGCGCTCACACTTCCGTATGACTGTGTGGAAACGGATGCGGACGGCAGTTATTATGTGACACTCGAGGACGGTACAAAGCTGACGGTCGAAAAAGGCGTGGAAAGTGATTATTACGTGCAGGTGATCTCCGATGAAATATCGGAAGGTACAAAGGTACAGATCCCGATCAGCAGTCAGACAGATACAAGTTCTTCCGATGTGGTATCACTTATCATGGATAGTAACGGAAACAGGATGGGCGGCGGTAGTATGGGAGGCTCGGGTGGTGGTCCCGGCAGATCCGGCGGACCGGGTGGTATGTAATATGAAAGAGACAATGATTCAATTAAAGGGGATCCGGAAGAGCTTTTATGAAGGAACGGCAAATGACTGTTGCCAGTATTGTGTTTTCTGTGGTATTTTCCATCTTTATCGGTGTATTTTTCGGATATTATCCGGCAAATAAAGCCGCAAAGCTCAATCCGATCGAAGCTCTCCGGTATGAGTGAGCGGTAAAGAGAGCAAAGAGTGTGAAAGTGCAGCGACCGGAAAACAGGAAGATTTCCGGTGCTATGGTTCTATGATAGATACATCTGAGCTGGTGGCAAGATCCAGATCATACACAGAAATCTTTCCGTCTGGATCTCTGTCATCAATGATACGGATCACCGGTTGATATAAAAGATCCGGATTCTGGGCTTTTACAATGCCATGTGTCCCATCGGAAAGATAAACGACAATGCCATTTGGGTAGACTGCAATATTGGAAAGCAGAGCACTTAAGTAAGCACTGTTTAACTTGCCGCTTTGGACATCTTCCTTAAGGATCTTGCAGGCGTTGTAGTTGCTCAGGCTTTTCCGGTAGCAGCGTTCACTTGTCAGGGCATCATAGACATCTGCAATGGCAACGATCTGTGTATACGGGTGGATTTCATCACCTTTTAAACCGGCGGGATATCCGCTGCCATCCAGCCTTTCATGATGCTGCAGGACAATGAGGCGGGAAGCATCGGAAAGCAGATGCTTTTTCTCCAGTGCTTCATAGCCCAGGGATGGATGCTGCTTAATATGATTAAATTCCTCCTGTGTGAGGGCGGAGGATTTTAATAAGATGGATTCATTTAAAATGATCTTCCCGAGGTCATGCAGGAGTGCGCCTTCCGCAAGCTCTTTCAGCTCATGTGTGGGAAGACCGGATTTAATACCGATGAGGATGCTGTAAATAGTTGTATTGATACTATGTACCATGGTGGCATCGTCCGCTGTGCTGATCTGGCTTAAACAGATCAGGATATCTTTGTTTTGGAAGATCTCATCGAATAAAGCAGTTACGATCTCATCCAGCTCCGGCTCATGAAAATTGCCCTGCTGGCGCAGGTGATCGCAGACAAGACGCAAGGTTGCCTTGCATTTTTCTCTGGTCTGTTCACATACCACGTCAGGAACTGAGATATCATCAGAGACAGGATCGTTGACATATACGGAAAAAATACCGACATTATTCAGTTTTTCCTTATATTTGGGAATCCCTGCTACGCCGGTCTGCAGGATCAGCTTTGTGCCCTGATAGATCGGTTTTGCCAGAGTCATGTCATCTGTTACTTCATTTAGTGAGATTCGTCGCATACTATTTCCTCAATTAACCCCGTAATGGTTGCGATAGCACCGAGCTGATTGCTCTTTTCCATGTTATCGACGTAAGTCTGACGGGTAAAGAACAGTTCATGTACTTTATCTGTCAGAGCAGTTTCTGTAATATCATCCTCGGAAAGCACCATGGAAAAGCCCTGTGCTTCAAAGGATTTTGCATTTAAAATCTGATCGCCGCGGCTTCCGCTGACAAGCGGGATCAGCAGGTTTGGTTTTTTCAGGGCAAGCAGCTCACAGATTGCATTTGCGCCTGCACGGCTGATGACAACATCTGCCATGGCAAATAAATCCTTGAGCTCTGCTTTTACATATTCAAACTGCTTATAACCTTTTGTATTCAGAAGCAGATTATCCACTTTTCCCTGTCCGCAAAGATGTACGACCTGAAAATCCTTTAACAGGGCAGGCAGTGCATCACGGACTGCTTTGTTAACATTGGCAGCACCAAGACTGCCACCGATGACCATGATCACAGGCTGATTGGCAGAAAAGCCGCATAAATCAAGACCTGCGATCTTATTGCCCTTTGTCAGCTCCCCGCGGATCGGAGATCCGGTCAGAACGGCCTTATCAGCCGGAAGATTCTGCAGTGTTTCCGGGAAGTTGCAGCAAACCTTTGTCGCGACCGGAATGCATAATTTATTTGCAAGACCCGGTGTCATATCGGATTCATGGATGATGCACGGGATCTTCAGGCTGGCAGCAGCGCGGACGACCGGAACGGATACAAAACCGCCTTTGCTGAATACAATATCCGGCTTGATCTGTTTTAAGATCTTTTTCGCTTCTGCAAAGCCCTTTACAACACGGAACGGATCCGTGAAATTCTTCACATCGAAATAACGGCGCAGCTTTCCTGTCGAAATCCCGTAATACGGAATATCAAAGTCTGCGATCAGCTTTTTCTCGATCCCGTCATAAGAACCGATATAATGGATCTCATAGCCAAGCTCGCGGAGCTTTGGCAGAAGTGCGATATTGGGTGTGACGTGTCCGGCTGTTCCACCGCCGGTCAGGACAATCTTTTTCATGATTTGGCAGCCTCCAGAGATTCTAAAGCACGTGCAAGCTGATCCGGACAGGATGTGTTTTTAAAGCCGCATCGGATTCCTTTTAATCTGGAAATGGCATCCTCTACCTTCATGCCCTCTACCAGTCTGGAAATCCCCTGCAGATTGCCATTACAGCCGCCTGTAAAGGAAACGGACTTGATAATGTCGCCTTCTACTTCTAAGTTGATCGCACTTGAACAAGTACCTGATGTTTTATATATCATAGTTTCCCTTCTTTCTATAAATATATGAAGATGTAAGAAGCAAAATATACTTCTTCAAAGTGCATTATAGCAGAAACTATTTGACTGTAAAAGAGATTTTTCCGGGAATGTGAGAAAAAACGATATTGCACGATATGCTTGCAAAATACACGTTCTTTTGCTACACTAAAGCTGTTTGAGATACTTGAGGAATGTCAGAGTGTGCAACTGTTTGTTTATGACAGGGTAATAGTCTGATGCCGGACATATTTTGTGCCATGTACTGTTATGTTTTACAACATTATTGGCGGATGTGTTGCATCAGCCGGAATATTCCTATGAAGAACAGAAAGCAGATGGCACGGACCTCATAACAGAAAAGGAAATAAAGGAGCGAAAAAAATGAGCAGTAAAGTTACATTTGATTACTCAAAAGCAACTTCTTTCGTAAGCGAAAACGAAGTTGACTTAATGAAAAAGATCACAATGGATGCAAAAGAAACATTAGTATCCAAAACAGGTGCAGGTAATGATTTCTTAGGATGGATCGATCTTCCGGTTGCCTATGATAAAGAAGAGTTTGCACGTATCAAAAAGGCAGCAGCCAAGATCCAGAGCGATTCAGAGGTACTGCTTGTCATCGGTATCGGCGGTTCTTACCTTGGTGCAAGAGCAGCGATCGAATTCCTGCGTCACAGCTTCTACAACATGATTCCGAAGGAAGTTCGTAAGACTCCTGAAATCTACTTTGTAGGTAACTCTATCAGCTCTACTTATATCAAGCATTTAATGGATGTCATCGGCGACAGAGATTTCTCTATCAACATGATCTCCAAATCAGGTACAACAACAGAGCCTGCAATCGCTTTCCGTGTATTCCGTGAAATGATGGAAAAGAAATACGGCAAAGAAGAAGCAGCAAAGAGAATTTACGCAACAACAGATAAAGCAAAGGGATCCTTAAAGGGTCTTGCTACAGAAGAAGGCTTCGAGACATTCGTTGTTCCGGATGATATCGGTGGACGTTTCTCAGTTCTGACAGCAGTAGGTCTTCTGCCGATCGCTGTTTCAGGTGCAGATATCGACAAGTTAATGGAAGGTGCTGCAAGCGGAAGAGAAAACGCATTAAATCTTCCATACGAAGAAAACGATGCCCTCAAATATGCTGCAGTCCGTAATGCACTGAACCGCAAGGGCAAAGGCATTGAAATCTTAGCAAACTATGAGCCAAGCTTCCACTATGTAGCTGAGTGGTGGAAACAGTTATACGGAGAATCAGAAGGTAAGGATCAGAAGGGTATCTACCCGTCAAGCGTAGATCTTACCACAGATCTTCATTCTATGGGTCAGTTCATCCAGGATGGTACAAGATCCATGTTTGAAACAGTTGTAGAGATCGAGAAGTCCCGTGAAGAGATCACGATCGGTGAAGAACCGGTTGATCTTGACGGACTGAACTACTTAGCAGGAAAGACAGTTGACTTCGTCAACAAATCAGCTATGAACGGTACAATCCTTGCTCATACAGACGGACAGGTTCCAAACCTGAAGGTTAACGTACCGGAAGTAAACGAGTTCTACTTAGGACAGTTATTCTACTTCTTCGAGTTCGCCTGCGGCGTATCAGGTTACATCCTCGGTGTAAACCCATTCAACCAGCCGGGCGTTGAAAGCTACAAGAAGAACATGTTCGCTCTCCTTGGCAAACCGGGCTTTGAAGCACAGAGAGAAGAGCTGTTAAAGAGACTGTAGGATAGCATGTAATAAGTATGTAACAGCTTATGCTGTTATGCTATGTACTTTATGTGTTTAGAATGTTTTACGGGGCTTCGCAATCGCGAAGCCCCGTTTGTTTTATCACAGGATGTTTCAGTCAGGGGATAAATATTGGTAGATTCGTCCAATATCCGGTAAATTAGAGGATATGTATGAATGAAATTTTTATGTTTTTTAAAAGTTCGTCCTTTTCTGAAATTTCTAGGATTTTGGATGAAGAAAAAAGATGTCGCTTTTCATGATTTTTCAAGGATTCATCTTAAATGAAGCAAATTGTCGTTTTTGGATGAAAAAATTCAGCCAGATAGATTGCTGTGATACAAAATCAGGTTATAAAAGAGAAAAATTTCATACTAAAAGGAACAAAATAGAGAAAAAGTATGAATTTCCCCCAGACAGCAGTATGTGGTGGTATAATGAAATTCCAAACTCATAAAACCAAGTAAGAGAAGCAAAATGCAAAATACTAATAGAAAGAACAACAATGGAACGAACACTGACCTACAAGATCACAAATCCGATGCCCGGGCAGAAGGTGAGTGGCTTTTTGAAAACAAAAGGATTTTCCACACAAAATCTCATCAACCTGAAAAAAAATCCGGAAAGCGTGCAGGTAAACGGAAAGTTTGTCTACCAGAATTACATTCTGCAGGATGGCGATGCGCTCAGGATCACGATATGCGAGACAGAGGGCTCAGAGCAGATCCTTCCGGTGGAACTGCCGCTGGATATCGTATATGAGGATGAAGATCTGCTGGTGATCAATAAAGCTGCGGGCATGCCCATCCACCCGTCACTGCATAATTATGATAATTCACTGGGTAATGCGCTGGCGTGGTATTTCAGGCAGAAAAATACGCCCTTTGTATTTCGATGTATCAACAGGCTGGACAGAGATACATCCGGGCTTACGATCGTGGCAAAGCATATGGTAAGCGGTGCGATCCTGGGGCAGCAGGTTGCGGCAAAATCCCTGCAGGGAGAGCAGGCAGAGGGGATCAGCAGAGAATATTATGCGATCGTAAAGGGTAAGGTAACGCCGTCTGCCGGTGTAATCGATGCGCCGATCGGACGGAAAGAAAGCTCGTGCCTGGAGCGTATGATAGATTTTGAACACGGAGACAGAGCGGTAACGCATTACCGTGTGGTAGCGGAGGCTAACGGACACAGCCTGCTTGCGCTTGTGCTGGAGACGGGCAGGACGCATCAGATCCGCGTGCATCTCAAATATCTGGGGTGTCCGCTGATCGGCGATTATCTGTACAACCCGGATAAAGAACTGATCGACAGACAGGCGCTGCACGCGCATAAGATCAGCTTTACGCATCCGATCACCGGGGAGCGTATGGAGTTTACCGCCCCAATGCCGGCGGATATGCAGCATGTGCTTGCGCCGCATGAAATATGATTTTATAATAACGATATGATGCCAGGGTCAAAAGGTCTAACCCCATGTGAGCTTGCTCACAGGTGGGTGAAAGACCTTGGGACCCGCCCCGATATGAGCATAAAAGTGGGATGACAATCCCACGATATGCGAATATTGGGTAGAATTGCGAGAGCAGCGTAGCTGCGGAGCAATTCGTGGATATCGTAGAGAAGCAAGTAATATCTGCTAAAATTATCATAGAAACAAAACAGGGACACAAAAATGGAACAAAACAAAGAAAAAGAACTGCCAATCGGCTTTATGGATTCCGGACTGGGCGGGATCAGCGTACTGAAGGCAGCAGTGCAGATCATGCCAAATGAAGATTTTATTTATTTCGGAGATTCCAAAAACGCGCCATATGGCGTGAAAGACCGGGAAAAGATCAGAGAGCTGACCTTTCATGTGGTGGAAAAGCTGATGAAACGGGGAATCAAGGGACTGGCGGTCGCCTGCAACACGGCGACAAGTGCGGCTGTAAAGGATCTGCGGCTGATGTACCCTGATCTTCCGCTTGTCGGGATCGAACCGGCGATCAAGCCTGCAGTCAGCCAGTATAAGGGCGGCGAGATCTTAGTGCTGGCAACCCCTATGACGATCCGGCAGGAGAAATTTCACAATCTGCTCGGATTGTATAAAGAGCAGGCGCATATCATTCCCGTGCCATGCGCAGGGCTGATGGAATTTGTCGAGGAAGGACATCTGGACGGCGAGTTTCTGGATGCTTACTTTTCCAAATATCTGCTTCCTTACATAACAGACAAAACAGAAACGATCGTGCTCGGCTGTACCCATTATCCGTTCCTCAGACCACACCTACGGGAGTTTCTGGGCAACAGAAGGATCGAGATCATTGATGGCAGTATGGGAACGGCAAAAGAGCTGAAAAGACGTCTGGGAGAAAAAAATCTGCTCCACGCAGAAAAACGGGAGCAGAAGATTATTTTTGAAAATTCTATGGAAAAGCAGGAAATGATCGATCTGAGCTGGCAGCTTCTCCGCCTGCCAATTGACTAAGCTGTATGCAGGTGGCATTCCCCCCACTATTCGATCCCCGATATGTTTACAGTAGATAGCGGGAAGCTCACTGACATTAGGCATAATGGGAATTTCATTTGCCAAGTAGTGCACGAAGCCCGGCGGAGGTTTCTTCGTAAGAGGTAAACTGCAGTGCCTGCAGCCCAAACTCTCTTGCGCCGGCGATATTTTTGGCGCGGTCATCAATGAAAACAGTTTCCTGCGGTAAAATATTGAATTTTTCGCAGGCATAGGCATAAATTTCACGGTCAGGCTTGATCATTTTACATTGATACGAAAACAAAGCATCATCCACGTATTGTAAAAATGTCATAAGGTGCTTTGTTTTTTCATATAATTCTCCGGCGTAATTGGACAGGATGTAAACAGGATACCCCTGTGCCTTTAAGGATTTTACCCAGTCATCCGCATAGGAAAGCGGGAAAAGAGTTTCCTTTGTGCGCCCGGCGATTTCCCGGATCAGAGCTTCCTGCGCAGGATCTGCCTTGATAAATTCCTGCAGGGCTTCTTTTTCCATGACCGTTCCTTTGTCAAGCTGATCCCACAGTGGATGCGTAAATACACAGCGCATGGCAATTTCCTGCTGCTCCTTTGTATAGCCCGCCTCTTTTAAAAACCGCTCCGGATCAAAATCAAGCAGTACATTTCCAACATCAAACAATATATTTTTAATCATTTGTAATATTTCTCCTTTATTTCCTTTATCTTTACAGATATTGCTTTACCGGAAAATCATAACATACCGCAGTTTTGAATGCAAAGCATCCTTTGCTGATTCTTAACCGGTAACTATTTATAATGTATTGTATGGGAGGCCACCATGAACAAAAACATAAGAAGAAACATACTGAAAACGGTTTTGATACCGTCTGTTTGTCTGCTTGTCTGTATTATCATAGAGCACTATCTTGCGATTGATATGGTAGCGCCTGCGATCATGGCACTTGCAGTATTTCTTGTTTCGCGTGTAACAGAAGGATATGTTTACGGTATTGTTGCGTCAATCCTGAGTGTTCTGGCGCTGAACTTTGTATTTGCATTTCCATATTTTGCATTTAACTTCAGTATACCGGAAAACATCATATCCGCACTGATCATGCTGATCATCACGATCATGACAAGTACTGTAATGACACAGCTGAAATGGCAGGAAAAGGTGCGGGCAGAGAGCGCAAAGGAAAAAATGCGCGGTAATCTGCTTCGTGCAGTATCACATGATTTCAGAACGCCGCTGACAACGATCTATGGTTCGAGTACGACGATCATAGAAAATTATGATCATCTGAAAAAAGAGCAGATCCTGCAGCTTACAACAGGTATCAGAGAAGATACGCAATGGCTCATGAATATGGTTGAAAATATTCTGTCCATTACAAGAATTGATAACGGAGGTGTCAGGCTCAAAAAAAATTCCGTTGTACTGGAAGAGCTGATCAACTCTGTGCTGGTGAAATTTAAGAAAAGATATCCAAACCAGAAAGTAACCGTGTCAATCCCGGATGAATTTATCAGTATTCCGATGGATGCGGTGCTGATCGAGCAGGTTATCATCAATATTCTGGAAAACGCTGTGCAGCATGCACAGGGAATGACAGAGCTTTCCCTGACGGTTCATACGGAAGGCGGAAAAGTTGTTTTTGAGATCGCCGACAATGGTTGTGGCATTCCCAGGGAACGGTTAAAGAGCATTTTCAAAGATTATTTTGAGATCAAGGATGCTCCCGTAGATCATAATAAAAAGAGCATGGGAATCGGACTTGCGGTATGTGCATCTATTATTAAGGCACATGATGGTGAGATCTCCGTGGAAAACCGGGAAGAAGGCGGATGTATCTTCCGATTTACGCTTGATGAGGAGGACAGCTTAAGTGAACAGCTATAAAATTCTTGTAGTAGAAGACGAAAAGAATATTTGCAATTTTATGAAAATGATCTTTGAGACGAATGATTATCAGGTCATTTTTGCACAGAACGGAAAGAACGGTCTGACGATGTTCTTTTCGCATAATCCGGATCTTGTCATTCTGGACCTGGGACTGCCCGATATGGATGGAGTTGATGTTATTCGGGAGATCAGGGCAAAAAATGATACACCGATCGTTGTTCTGTCAGCCAGAACCGATGAGTCTGATAAGGTGGAGGCATTGGATCTCGGCGCAAATGACTATGTGACAAAGCCATTCGGGACAGCGGAGCTTCTGGCAAGAGTCCGTGCAACACTTCGGAACAGCCGTTTTCAGGGTACGGGTAAATGTGTGCGGGAATCTTTTTCTCTGTATGACATGGAAATCGAATATGATGCAAGAAGGGTTTCAATCGCGGGAGAAGAGATCAAACTGACACAGACAGAATATAATATTGTACAGCTTTTGGCGCTGCATGCGGGAAAAGTACTTACCTATGCGGAAATCATCAAAAAGGTATGGGGTTATTCCGATTATGGCAGCGTAAAAAAATTGCAGGTCAACATGGCAAATATCCGGAAGAAATTCGGAGAAAAGCCGGGCGAATATAAATACATATTAAATGAACTGGGAGTCGGTTACCGCATGAATGATGTCTGAAAAGGAGGATTATCATAATGGCGGAAAATATTTTTGCCGGTCTCATGGGTCTTGCAGTGATCGCTGCAGGCATATGGGGATGGAAAATGGAACACGGCGGATCAAAAGAAAAGGATAAACAGGAACAGAAAGAAGTCAGATAACAGGACATGAAAAGGCGGGTTTTCCCGTCTTTTTTCTTTTGGAAATTGTTGTAGAGGATTGCATGATGGTTCTGAAAAAATATTTATTGACAAATAAATACAAAGTGATATCATGATGATATCAAATAGAAAGGAAGGTATTTCCTATGAATGAAAAAATTTACACAACAAAGAAAAATGGTATGGTAGTTCTGCTGGCAGAGCTTTTAGTTTATGCGCTGGCGATCACGGGCATCGTGCTTTTCGCGATCTCTTATGAAAACTATCCGCGTACGGGCACACTTGTCTTGATGGTTCTCTGCATTGTCGTAACAGCAGTCGCGTGGATCCCGCTTTGCGGTCTGCGTATTTTAAAGCCGCAGGAAGCACTTGTACTGACACTGTTTGGTAAGTATGTCGGTACGATCCGTGAAGCAGGCTTTTATTTTGTCAATCCGTTCTGCAGTGCGATCAATCCTGCAGCAGCGACAAAGCTGGCACAGTCCGGTGATATCCAGACAGCCAAGACAACACTCAATATTTCCGGAGAGAGCGCAGCAATTTCTGTAGCAGAGGCTTCCGGAAAGAAGATTTCTTTAAAGGCAATGACACTGAACAACGGCAGACAGAAGATCAATGACTGTCTCGGTAATCCGGTCGAGATCGGAATCGCCGTGATCTGGCGTGTGACAGACACCGCAAAAGCAGTATTTAACGTAGATAACTACAAAGAATATTTATCTCTGCAGTGCGACAGCGCACTTCGTAATATTGTGCGGATCTATCCATATGATGTGGCACCGAATGTAGATACGACAGGTGACGGGCAGGCAGATGAAGGAAGCCTGAGAGGTTCCGCCGAGATCGTCGCAGCAAGGATCCGTGATGAGATCCAGAGTAAGGTCAACGATGCAGGGCTTGAGATCGTTGAGGCAAGGATCACCTATCTGGCATATGCACCGGAGATCGCCTCTGTTATGTTGCAACGTCAGCAGGCATCTGCTATCATAGATGCAAGAAAAATGATCGTAGACGGCGCTGTCGGTATGGTGGAAATGGCCCTTGAGCAGCTTAGCCAGAAACAGGTCGTTGAACTGGATGAGGAGAGAAAAGCAGCCATGGTATCAAATCTTTTAGTTGTTTTGTGCGGCAACCATGATGCGCAGCCCATCGTAAATTCGGGAAGCCTTTATTGATGGCTGCCAAAAAACAGATTCCGCTGCGTCTTTCGGAAAAGCTATATGCCGATATTGCCGCATGGGCAGAAGATGACTTCCGTTCTGTCAACGGACAGATAGAATATCTGCTTTCCGAATGTGTCAGACAGCGTAAAAAAGATGGAAAATATGTATCAACCGAGCTGGATGTACCACCGGAGCTTGATATACATTGATGCAGTCTTTGATTGTTTCATTACTGATAGGTTTATGATGCTGCAACCATAGTAGAAAAGGGGTGTAAACATGAACAAACCATATATGACAAAAAGGCATCTTGTGCTGGAGATCCTGTCCTATGTACTTTTGCTTGTATGCTTTATCATTGCGATTGTTGGTATGGCAACTTTACCGGACGAGATACCGACGCATTTTACGATGAGCGGCGAGATCGACGGATATGGCTCACCGGGAACGCTTTTGATTCTTCCTATTATCATGCTGATCTGCAATGGCATGACCAGTCTGATCATGCATGTTATGCCGCCAACCATGTGGAATACGCCGTCAAAGCTGAAACCGCAAAATGCGGTCAGGGCATTACAGGATATGATATCCATGATCGCATGGATGGAGCTGGAGATCAGCGTATTTACCCTGTTTCTCACGATCAGCATTTACCGTGGAAAAGATGCGGGCTGGGCTTCTATTATTCTATTTGTGGGAGCGCTGACAGTGACGATCATTTACTATATAGTTGCATTCCAGAAGCATAATAATATGTAACTATTCAGAGCCATGCAAATCCGTAATAAGCTGACCATTTATGGGCAGATTTTTACGGATTTATATGGCGAAGTAACCTCATAATGTCATGCATCGAAGATGCATGATGCAGCCTCGCTCATCTGCGAAGCAGATTTTGCATGAGCGAGGTCATTAATGAGCAAAAGGAAAGCATCGTAAGATGCGATTTTGCGAATGTGGTTCTGAATAGTTACAATGACAACAATTTAATTCAATAAATACACACCGAAATTCAGATAACCGGCGAAGGTTACCCGGAGCAGATAAGAAAGCTAATGGTAACCAGCCGGTTTTTTGATGCCATGCATCTTATCATTTTTAAGATTCTTCTTACAAATAAAATCCGCCCTTGACATAGATAGATGGTCGATATAATATATAGATAACCGATATATCGACAATCTATATAATGAGAAAGGAGTACAAAAATGGCAGTAGAAAAATCACTTGTATCAGGCAGTATGACAATGCTGCTTTTGGGGCTTTTAAAAGAGAAGGATATGTATGGCTATGAGATGATCGACACACTCCGCCGGAAATCCCGGAATGTATTTGAACTTAAGGCAGGTACTTTATATCCGCTCCTGCATGGCATGGAGGAAAAAGGGTTACTTACCGCTTACGAACAGGAATATGCGGGAAAGGTCAGAAAATATTACAGCATTACGAAAAAGGGAAAACAGGAGCTTGCCAAAAAGACGGAAGAATGGCAGGAATATGCTTCCGCCGTGACAAACGTGCTGGCTTTTCAAGGATAGCGGAGGGTAACTATGGATGAATATTTAGAAAAATTATTATCACAGATCCGCAGCAAAAAGGCGCGTCCTTTTATAGAAGAAGAGATCAGGGGACATATAGAGGACCAGATCGCTGAGAATCTGAAAAACGGTATGAGCCCGGATGAAGCGAGGGCAGCAGCAGTACGTGATATGGGAGATCCCGTGCAGGCAGGCATCTCTCTGGATACTGTCCATAAGCCGCAGACCGCTTGGGGACTTTTGGCATTTGTGGCGCTGATCAGCGGGATTGGTACCTTTTTGCAGATGGAGATCAGCAGACAGTTGGGAGATGGTACATCCTATATGGATGGAACACAATATGTGTTCTTTGTTATGACCGGTATCGTATTGATGAGCATTGTGCAGTATGTGGATTATACACGGATCGCCGCATATGCAAAGTGGATCGGCGCAGCGATACTGCTTGTTGGGGGATATGCTGTCCTATTTGGCAGCATGGCCAATGGAAGTCTTTACTATATTACAATAGGCAGTTATCACATTTCTTCTCCGTTTCTCGGATTTATTTATGTACCATTGTACGGAGCGATCCTGTACCAGTATTATGGACAGGGCTATCGAGGGCTTTTGAAGAGCCTGATCTGGATGCTCTTACCGGTAGTGATCCTTGGGCGGGCAAACAGTATTTCCATGACATTCTCGTTTGCGATCTGCTTATCTGTTGTACTGACGCTTGCGGTGGCAAAGGGATGGTTCAAAGTTTCGAAATGGAAGGTGCTGACCGCTTTGTGGTCTGTTGTACTGCTGCTTCCCATACTGGGGCTTTTCCTGCTCTACAAATTACAAATACTTGCGCCTTACCAGATTATGCGGCTGAAGACTTTTGCGACAGGAGGAGGCGAAGCCGGTTACGTGACTGCAGCACTCCGGGAAAGTTATCAGTCGCTAACTTGGATCGGTGCTATGGATCAGCAGGCAGGTGCGAAACTGCCGGATCTGAATGCGGATTATATTTTTACATATCTTTGGTCGGAATATGGTATTTTGGCAGGCATTTTGCTCTGCTGTCTTCTTGGTATCCTGCTTGTGCTTGTATTCGGTGCAGCCCTGCATCAGAAAAATGAGCTTGGCTTCATGATGGGCTGTGGATGCGGAACGGTTTTCCTGACACAGACCGGACTGAATATTATGATCAATCTCGGACTGTTTCCCGCCTGTGCGACCTCACTTCCTTTCCTGTCAGCAGGCGGCGGCAATATTTTATTGTCTTATACGCTGATGGGCATTGTACTGAGTATTTACCGGTATAAAAATATATATCCGCGCTTTTTCGGACGCCGGGCAGTTTCTTCCCTCTTGCGCTGATCCCGTCTGCGTTGTAAGATAGGTAATCATGGTAAAGCTGATGCAGCAATGGGACAGAAGTAATAATGAGAAAAGAGGAAACAACATGAGACTTGATAAATATTTAAAAGTATCCAGACTGATCAAACGCCGCAGCGTTGCAAACGATGCCTGTGATGCAGGACGTGTCATGCTCAATGACAAGGTCGCAAAGGCAGGTACGGAAGTGAAGGCCGGCGATGTGATCACGATCAACTTCGGCAATAAAGATGTCAAAGCAGAAGTACTTTCCGTACAGGAAACCGTGCGGAAGGAAGAAGCAAAGGAAATGTTTAAACTGTTGTAGTTATAAATCAGGATTTCTCACATATATTGAAAAGAATAAACAAGGGATCATATATGGGAGGAATGACATGGAAGAGAATATGGCGACAAAGCAGAGAGCACATAAAGTCATGCTGACAAACAGAAGGACATGTATGGTCAGCGGCGTGGCGGATGTGCTCTCTTTTGATCTGGCAGAGATCCTGCTGGAAACAGATCAGGGCATGCTGATGATCAAGGGGAAGGATCTGCACGTAAACCGTCTGACATTAGAGCGCGGAGAAGTTGATATCGAGGGGCAGATCGACTCATTCACTTATTCAGATGCCGGTCAGTATGGGGAGAAGGGAGAGTCCTTTTTGGGCAGATTGTTTAAATAATGAGTGCAGAAGTGATAGATCAGGGTATTTTCTGGTTGTTCTGCTTTGTAACAGGGGCTGTGATCACTTTTATTTACGATCAGATCAGAATTGTAAGACGTGTACTGCCGCATGGATCTGTTCTGGTTGCGATCGAGGATCTTTTGTTCTGGCTTTTTGCGGGGATCGTCATTTTTTCGTTGCTGTATCGTATGAATGCAGGAACGCTGCGCTGGTTTGCCGTGTTCGGTCTTGCTACCGGTATGTTTCTTTATAAAAAAATTTTCAGGGATTTTTTGGTAAATTTTATGTCAACAGTTATACGTCGCATACTAGATATAGTGGTGCGTATTCTGAGCATCCCACTAAACTTTGTAAAACGCCCAGTTTTAAAGGGTTTGCGGGCTATTAGGAGCGGCAGAAACCGGCTAAAAAAGAAGTTGACGGCTAACATAAAAGAAGGTAAGATAACTTTATGTAAACACAAAAACCAGTTAGAAATGGGGAATCGTGATGAGCCGTAGAAGGTATCGGGGAAGGCGGCAGAATCGGTCTGGTATGTTTTTGGTTTCGACAGTTGTCATTGTGTTGATGTTGATGGTTTCCATCAAGTGTGTGGAGCTGAAAGAAAAACAGGATCAATACGTTGTCAGACAGGAGGAGCTCAAGCAGCAGATAGCAGACGAGGAAGCAAGAGCCGAGGAATTGGAAGAATTGAAAAAATATGTCCAGACAGATTCTTATGTGGAAGAGATCGCAGAAGAAAAGCTGGGACTTGTTCATAATGGAGAGATCATATTTAAGACAACAAAGTAAGCAGGAGCTGATAAATCGGCTTCTGCTTATTTTGTTATGGCGACGAGGAAAATGCACGCATTTATGCGGTGCATTTGACGACCGCTAATCAGAGCGGGATTCGCAGAGCGTCTCTCGTTTCTGTTGTGAATAAGAAAAAACAAGTGCCCACCACATTTTGACAAATTTTGAACTGCCCATGCTGTATACTAAGATTCCGAAAAGAGAAAAAGGAGTCTGACCTATGGGAAGAAAAGAAGGAATCGAAACATATACCAGAAGTCGCCTGATCGGATACGCACAGCTTTTACAGGAGATCGCACAGGAATATAAAGCAGGGCAGAAAAGAACCGAGGGAGCAGAAGAAGCATGTCTGCCCAGGTCTTCTTTGCTGCTGCGCGAGCAGGAGCGGGAAAATACAACTATTTTTGCAGGATTTGTCATGGATACTTCAAAGCAGCTGGAAAATCTGGCCGGGACGGAATTTGCCGGATCCGCTGTCTGTGAGCGGCAGAAGAAACGGATCGTGAAGCTTTTAAAGGAAGAGGGGATCAGTGTCCTGGAGTTTTACCGGACAAGCAACCGGAACGGATATCTGGAGATCGGAATGGTCGTAAAGTCCGAGAACCGCTGTTACTATGATGTCATGGAAATAGCAGATCTTTTGTCGGAAATCACGCATAAATCGATGCTGCCCGTGGGAGGACATGCTTATATCCACAGTGAACCTGTAGTCGTCTGTTTTCAGGAAGAAGTGACTTATCGGATCTTTGGTGGTTTTGCAAAGGCAACAAAAGAGGGGGAAGAGGTGTCCGGAGATAACTATATTCTGCGGGAATTCGGAGACGGGACATATCTGGCGGCGATCGCGGATGGCATGGGAAGCGGCGTACTGGCGGGGGAGGACAGTGAAAGAACATTGTCTCTGGTGGAAAAGTACATAGAATCTTCTTTGCCTCTGCGGGATTGTATCCGGGCATGCAATGAGCTTTTTTTTATGAACCGGGAAGAAGAGCGGACAGTATCTCTGGATCTGATGGAGCTGAACCAGTATACGGGGGAATGTCATTTTTATAAGTGCGGTGCAAGTGCCTCCTACTGGATCAGACATGGGCAGATCCATGAAATCGCAGCGGACAGGCAGCCACTCGGCCTGTCATCTGTGCCATCGGAATTTGATGAGGTGCTGTATCTGGAATCGGGAGATACGGTCATTTTGATATCCGACGGTATCGCGGAGGAATTTTATGAAAGACCGGAGCTTCTGCGGGCAGGAATGGAACGGCTGAAAACGGAAAATCCGACGGATCTTGCAACAGGCATTCTGGAGCTGGCGGTCAAAGCTGCCGGTGCGATCCGGGACGATATGACGGTACTTGTTGTTTCATTGTATCAGGAGGATAACTGACTTTATTGCTTTTTTGGCTGAAAAAAGCTATATTTACTGTATGGAAAATACAGCTTTGAAAAAGAAAAAGGAAATAGAAGAAAAGGTGCTTTCATATGTGGAAAAGCATCATATGCTGGCAGCAGGCGATCATGTGCTCTGCGGTCTGAGCGGCGGCGCAGATTCTGTGTGTCTTTTGTATCTGCTGCTTGCCATGAAAAAGCATATACCGATCACGATCACTGCAGTACATGTGAATCACAGACTGCGGGAAGAAGCAGATGCGGATGAGGCGTTTGCAAAAGAGCTCTGCAGTAAGTTGGGGCTTCCTTTTTACCGGAAAGAGGCAGACGTAAAAGCGCTGGCAAAGGCAGAGGGCATGACACTCGAAGAGGCGGGCAGAATGGCACGGTATCAGATCTTTGAACAGCTTGCAAGTAAGCTGAAGGCAACTAAGATTGCTGTGGCGCATCATGCGAATGATCAGGCGGAAACACTGCTGTTTCATCTCTGCAGAGGCAGTGGTCTGACGGGGCTTGTCGGAATGCGTCCGGTCAGAGAGCAGATCATCAGACCGCTTCTATGTTTAAAAAGAGAAGAGATCGAGGTATATTTACAGACAGCCGGGCAAAGCTATGTGACAGATGTGACAAACGCGGACAGCACTTTCGCCAGAAATGCGCTGCGCAATCAGGTGATCCCTGTTCTGGAGGAAAAGGTCAGCAGCAGAAGCGTGGAGCATATGGGACAGATGGCAGAGATCGCCGGACTTGCCTGCGATTATCTGGAGGACTGCCTGCAAAGAGAGCTGGAAAGGTGTACAAAAGCAGAGGAAGGAGATAACGGAGGTTGTCTTAGGCTGACTCTTCCTGCGTTTGATACATTGCATCCATATATGAAAGGACAGGTTCTGCTTACGTGCCTGGAAAAGATGTCGGGCAGCAGAAAAGATCTGGCGAATATACATGTGCAGGCGCTGTTGTCACTTTGTGAAAAGCAGGTCGGAAGCAGTCTGGATCTGCCGTATCAGATCATGGCGTATCGCAGCTACGACAGTATCTGTTTTGTGAAAAAAGGGCAGAAGCAGACCGCGTTTTTTGAAAGAGAGATCAGTATCACGGAAGGCGCGGAGAGCAGGATCGATCTGCCGGACGGACAAAAGCTTCTGATTCGGCTGCGGGAAGCACCGCAGGCGGGGAATTCCATGGAAAATATACCGCGAAAAGCGTATACGAAATGGATTGATTATGATAAAATAGATGGGTCTTTGGTGATCCGCAGTCCACAGGCGGAAGATTTTTTCTATTTCAATGATAAGAACCGCAAGTTTGTTAAAGACTATATGGTGAATGAAAAGATACCGAAAGCGGACAGGGAAAAGCAGCTGCTGCTCGCAGACGGTTCTCATATGGTTTATTTTTTAGGACGCAGGATCAGCAATTATTACAAGGTAACGGAAGATACCCGTCATATATTAGAAATTACAGTTACAGGAGGATAAAAATGGCTGAAAAAATCAGAGTTATGATTCCGGAAGATAAGGTAGATGCCAGAATCAAGGAGATTGGAGAAGCGATCAGTAAACAATACGAAGGAGAAGAAGTACATCTGATCTGCGTACTGCGCGGCGGAAGTTTCTTTATGTGTGAGCTCGCAAAAAGGATTTCCGTTCCGGTAACACTGGATTTTATGTCTGTTTCCAGCTATGGCATGGATACAAAATCAAGCGGTGTTGTTAAGATCGTCAAGGATCTGGATGATTCTATCAAGGGTAAAAATGTGATCGTAGTGGAAGATGTTGTGGATTCAGGACGTACACTCAGCTATCTGCTGGATATGCTGAAAGACAGAGGACCGAAGAGCCTGCGTCTGTGCACGCTTTTAGACAAACCGGAAAGACGTGTTGTACCGGTGCATGTGGATTATACGGGCTTTGAGATCCCGGATGAGTTTGTTGTGGGTTACGGACTTGATTATGCACAGAAGTATCGTAATCTGCCTTACATCGGTGTTGTGGAGCTGGATGAAGCTTCCAAATAACACAGACAGGAAAGGATTTAATTATGAACGGAAATAGAACAAGAGGAATGGGTGGTTCATTCATCCTGATATTGCTTTTGCTGGGTCTTGTGATGTGGATCTCCGGTATGCGGAGTTCCGAGACCGGTTATAACTGGAATGATTTTATGGCAGATTATGAAGCGGATCAGATCAGCTCGGCTGTGATCAAACCCAATGCAGAAGTACCGACCGGTAGTGTCATCTTTACAATGAAAGACGGTTCCTCCAAAGAACTGTTTGTTTCGGATGTAACGGTCGTTGAAGAATATATGCATCAGAAAAATGTGGAAGTTGTCATGCACGATATGCCAAGTGAAAACTGGTTTTTGTATTATGTACTTCCGATCCTGATCGTATTTATTGTATTTGTATTTTTCTTCTCGCTGATGAATGCACAGGCAAACGGTGGCGGCGGTGCCTCCAATAAGATGATGAATTTCGGAAAATCCAGAGCACGCATGACGACCGGTGGTGATGTGCAGATCACACTCAAGGATGTTGCAGGTCTGAAGGAAGAAAAGGAAGAGCTGGAAGAAATTGTTGAATTTTTGAAAAATCCGGGTAAATTTACGAAGGTCGGTGCCAGAGTACCAAAGGGCGTTCTGTTAGAGGGACCTCCCGGAACAGGTAAGACGATGCTGGCAAAGGCGATCGCCGGGGAAGCAAATGTTCCGTTTTTCTCCATTTCGGGATCTGATTTTGTGGAAATGTTTGTCGGTGTCGGCGCATCCCGTGTCAGAGATCTGTTTGAAAATGCGAAGAAAAACCATCCGTGTATCATATTTATCGACGAGATCGATGCTGTTGCAAGACAGCGTGGAACCGGTATGGGAGGCGGTCATGATGAAAGAGAACAGACGCTGAACCAGCTTCTTGTGGAAATGGACGGTTTTGGCGTCAATGAAGGTATTATTGTCCTTGCAGCGACAAACCGTGTGGACATTCTCGATCATGCGATCCTGCGTCCGGGACGATTTGACAGAAAGATCAGTGTCGGCAGACCGGATATCGGTGGCAGAGAGGCTATTTTGAAAGTACATGCCAAGAATAAACCGCTTGCGGAAGATGTGGATCTGAAGCAGATCGCACAGACAACAGCAGGCTTTACCGGAGCGGATCTGGAAAATCTTCTGAATGAAGCTGCGATCATTGCGGCAAAGGATAACAGAAACTTTATCCAGCAGGAAGATATCAAGCGGGCATTTATCAAAGTGGGGATCGGTGCAGAAAAGAAGAGCCGTATTATTTCTCCGAAGGAAAGAAAGATCACAGCATACCACGAAGCAGGGCATGCGATCCTGTTCCATGTCCTTCCGGATGTGGGGCCGGTCTATACCGTATCCATCATTCCGACCGGCGTTGGCGCAGCAGGCTATACAATGCCTTTGCCGGAGCGCGATGATATGTTTATGACAAAGGGCAGAATGCTGCAGGATATTATGGTAGATCTTGGCGGCCGTATCGCGGAGGAGCTGATCTTCGATGATATCACAACAGGTGCTTCCAATGATATCAAACAGGCAACCAATGAAGCGCGCAAGATGGTAACACGTTTTGGTATGTCTGACAGAATAGGAACGATCAATTACGATGACGACAGCGATGAGGTGTTCATCGGCCGTGACCTGGCACATACCAAGACAATGAGTGAAGCTGTGGCAGGTGAGATCGATGCAGAGGTAAAGACGATTATTACAGACTGCTATGCAAAGGCCAAGAAGCTGATCGAGGAAAACATTGATGTACTGCATGCCTGTGCGGGACTTCTGCTTGAAAAGGAACGTATTACCAGAGATGAATTTGAGGCGCTTTTCCCGGTTTATTATAAGCAGCCGGAAGAAGAAGTGCCGATGGGTGAGCCGGTATAAAGGAATGGATTACCGGGCACGGTAACGGTATTGTGAAAAATGAACATTGAAAATGCTGAAAGGTGTGTCTTTTGTTGACACACCTTTCCTGCTGTTGGTAATAATGAACAAAAAATACCATCAACTTTTATTAAATTTGTAGAATATGAAGATGGACAATATAGGGGGGCTTTGCTACAATACACTTGTAACCCCCCAATACATTACATAGTTTTTTGCTATACCCCATAAGAAAGAAATACCTTCTCCGAAAGACCAGTTAACTTGTTAACTGGTCTTTCGACCGTTTCGGGTGGAAAAACTATTGAACTTACTTTGCATATACTATAAAATATAGAGAAATAGGGAGGGTTTCGTAATGGATTATCAACAATATGAACAGATAGAAAAGAATCTGCGCTATATCGCATCTATGCGGCCGGTTTTTAATAAGAGGGCCTTATTTTCCGATATGACGGCAGATTATATTTCTCCACAGGAGCCGGAACCTTTTTCAAAAGTGAAGATCAGATTTCGCAGTGCGATCAACAATGTAGACTACGTGTTGTTTGTACACAATAATGAAAAGCTGCTCATGTCGAAGGCATCACAGGATGAACAGTTTGATTATTACGAGATCGAAGTAGCACTGGATGACCAGAAATATGAATATTATTTTGAGATTCATGTTGGAAAAGTCTATTGCTTTTTTGACCTGCGCGGCGTGACGAGAGATGTGCAGGATTATTATAAATTTACACTGATTCCCGGTCAGAAAGTACCTGCCTGGGCAAAAGGTGCAGTCATGTATCAGATCTATATTGATCGTTTCTATAACGGCGATCCGGATAATGACGTGCTTACAGACGAATATACTTATATCGGAGAGCATGTAAACCGTGTAACGGACTGGGGAAAATATCCGGCTGTTATGGGCGTGCGTGAATTTTACGGTGGTGACCTGGCAGGCGTTTTGCAGAAAATGGACTATCTGCAGGATCTGGGCGTGGATGTCATTTATTTCAATCCGCTTTTCGTATCGCCTTCCAATCATAAATATGATATACAGGATTATGATAATATCGATCCGCATATCGGTAAGATCGTAGATGACAGGGGTGATCTTCTGCAGCCCGGTCAGATGGAAAACCGTTATGCAACGAAATATATCAACCGTGTTGCCAATAAGAAGAATCTGGATGCTTCCAATGAGTTGTTTGCACAGGTTGTCGAGGAAGCGCATAAGCGTGGCATGAAGGTAATCTTAGACGGCGTATTCAACCACTGCGGTTCTTTCAATAAATGGATGGACAGAGAGCGTGTCTATGAGAACTTTGAGGGTTATCCGAAAGGGGCTTATGTTTCCGCTGACAGTCCATATCGTGATTATTTCCATTTTTATGACCCAAACCAGTGGCCGTATAACGGTTCTTATGATGGCTGGTGGGGACATGATACACTGCCTAAGCTGAATTACGAAGGCTCGCGTGAACTCTACGATTATGTACTGCACATCGGACAGAAATGGGTATCTCCGCCGTATAATGCGGATGGCTGGCGTCTTGACGTGGCTGCGGATCTCGGACATTCGCCGGAAATGAACCACCGGTTCTGGAAAGATTTCCGAAATGCGGTCAGACAGGCAAATCCGAATGCGATCGTTCTGGCAGAGCATTACGGTTCTCCGAAGGAATGGATCGAGAACTGTGAATGGGATACGGTCATGAACTATGATGCATTTATGGAGCCTGTTACCTGGTTTTTGACGGGCATGCAGAAGCACAGTGACGATTACCGCGAGGATTTATACGGAAATGCGGACAGCTTCTGGGGCGCGATGATCCACCACAGCGCTGCAATGACAACACCATCTTTGCAGATCGCGATGAATGAGCTTTCCAACCACGATCATTCGCGTTTTCTGACAAGAACCAATAAAAAGGTCGGTCGTGTGAACACAATGGGCTGTGAAGCAGCCAATCAGGGTGTCAACAAGGCTGTTCTGCGTGAAGCTGTTGCGATCCAGATGACATGGCCGGGCGCACCAACGATCTACTACGGAGACGAAGCAGGTGTCTGTGGCTTTACCGATCCGGATAACAGAAGAACCTACCCATGGGGACATGAAGATCAGGAGCTGATCGATTTCCACCGGGAAATGATCCGTATCCACAAGGAAAACCGGGAGCTTCTCACAGGCTCGATCAAAAAGGCTGCGGGAGATTACAATTTTATCTCCTATGCGCGATTTAACAAAGAGGAGCAGTGCCTGATCGTAGTCAATAACGGATACAATGACGTGACAAAGGATATCCTTGTCTGGGAATTCGGTATTCCGCGCGATTGTAAGATGGAACGTCTGATCCTGACAAGTAACAGCGGTTTCACGGTAGAGAAGGAAACATACAATGTTGTGGCCGGTAAGCTGACGCTGACTCTTCCGCCGACTTCCGTGATGGTGCTGAAGCATTATAAGGAATAGAAATGAATGAATATAGTATAGGATTGCATATACACATATACAACCGCTTCTGCATTTAATTTTGATGCAGGCTATGCATGCTTTTCTACTTAGCCAAGTAGAAAGACACATTTATAGCTGATTGCATCAAAATTAAATGCGGGAGCGGTTTTGTATTATTGTTATATATTACAGATGGCAGTTGTTGCAAATTTTGCAACAGTTGCCGATTGTGCTAATTCGCCTTCTTCAAATATATTTTTTATATGTCTTGAAATAGTTGACTTGTCACGCTGGAACAGCTTTGTCAATTACTTTTGTATAGATTGTGTGGTAGAGCGGAAATGCAAGGGATTTTGACATTTTCATGGATGCGTACTAATATGATGATAGAAAAAAGAGTGCCTTCCGTTATAGTAGTTTCGATGCCTTGATTATAACAGGCAAGGCTGGATCTGCAATCAGAAAGTTACGGATACATAAGGAACAGAGAAAGGAACCATCCATGCTATTTCAAAGGAAAACAGCGATTTCATTTCCATCTTATGACCCGGAGCGTCAGCAGGCGGTTCTGAAGTGCTCAATCTGTACCGGAGAGCAGGTCGCAGGCTTTTTGGACAGGCAGACCGGGCATTTCACGGATGTTATGCTGATCCGGAATGAGAAGGATTTAGAGGCGTTTCAAAAGCATTATAAGTTATCCGGTATTTCTAAAATATATTAGATCAAAAGGTGGATAACGCGCCGGAAAAGAGGCTGATATGTGGAAAATAAAACAGATTTTTGACGGAGATTACGGCTGTGAGGAAACCTGCAGTGAAACCGGACAGGCAAAAGAGCCGATGGTTTCTGTTACATTGGTCGAAGAAGACACCGGGGAAAACGGAAAAGAGCTTATAAAATATGTCACAGTTCCTGACCGATTTCTTACAGAGCATGGCCTGGAAGAAGGCTCTGACTGGCGTCTGACAGATCAAAAGCCGTCAAAGGAATATGCCTTCTGGGGCTGGGAAAACGCAAATGTGCTGGCGGTCAGCAATGATTATCCGGGGATCAGAACGCCCTGGGATCTGTATGATGCCCTTTCTGAAATCTGGTGCAGCGAAACGTGTGCACCGCGTATGCGCGATGGATGGACGAAAGAAAATAAAACATTGGGGCAGTGTTCCATTACAGCGTTTCTTGCGCAGGACATTTTCGGTGGAAAAGTTTATGGGATTTTAAGAGCTGGAGGCAATTATCACTGCTATAATGTCATTGGAGATTGTGCATTCGATCTGACCAGTGAGCAGTTTGGCAGCGAAAAGCTGGACTATACAGAAAATCCGGAGCAAAGCCGGGAAGTACATTTTGCAAAAGAGGAAAAACGCCTGCGATATGAATACCTTAGACAGCAACTTAAGAAGTACTGTAATAAAACAAACGAGGTTTGGCGGGAAGGCATTTCAGCTTCCTGACAGAGGCAGGCTGTGTAAGCACAAAGCTGTGAAACAGAGAAGGATGAAATAATCATAGAGAAGGAGACAGAAATGACACGAGAAGAAGCATTTGCATTATTACAGAAGTATAATAAGGATCCGTTTCATATTCAGCATGCCCTGACTGTGGAAGCAGTTATGAAATGGTATGCGAATGAACTGGGCTACGGGGATGATGCAGAATACTGGGGCATTGTCGGGTTGTTACACGACATTGACTTTGAGCTGTATCCGGAGGAACATTGTCTGAAAGCACCGGAGCTTTTGCGGGAAGGCGGAGCCGGCGAGGAACTGATCCATGCAGTCTGCTCACATGGCTATGGTATCACGGTTGGATGTGGCAAGACAATCGATGTGGAGCCGGTGCATGAAATGGAAAAAGTGCTCTTTGCGGCAGATGAGCTGACCGGTCTGATCTGGGCAGCAGCACTGATGCGTCCGTCCAAGAGTACAAAGGATATGGAGCTGAAATCTCTGAAGAAAAAATATAAGAGCAAAGGCTTTGCCGCAGGCTGTTCACGTGAAGTGATCGAGCGTGGTGCGGAGCAGCTTGGCTGGGAGCTTGAAAAACTTCTGACTATGACGTTATCTGCCATGGCAGCAACGGAAGACCGGATACAGGAAGAGATGGATGCACTAAATGCATAAAACGAAATGATCTGATAATTGAGGATAGCTTCGGCTATCCTTTTTTGTACGCAAAATAAACTATAGTGAAAAATATCCATTATAATATCAGCTATTGGGTAGATATTCCTAAAATGTAGTCGGAGGAAACATGATAGAGAGTACAAAGAGAAATCAGATGATGGATGGGAAGTTCGTTTGCGCCACGTTCGTATCGTGCATACATGGTTTGTGATGTGCCAAGATAACTGGCAACATATCGTTGTGTGTAGTCATGATCTTCGCGCAAATTCCGTATCTGCTTGGTATAACAAAAGGTATCCATTTGCAAAGCTCCTGAGAAAAATACTATGTTGGTAAAATTTGCCAAATCTTACAAAAAGAGTATCATAAGATGACATTTTCAACATGAAATAGTAAAGAAATGTACTAAATTATATAGAAAAAGAATTTCTTGCAATTTAAGACATGATATGCTAATATTTCTAATGGTTGAGACAGCAATATTGTCTCATATGGGTGGATTCCCGAGTGGCCAAAGGGGACAGACTGTAAATCTGCTGGCAATGCCTTCGAAGGTTCGAATCCTTCTCCGCCCATTGCACTAAGGAGGGACCCACGAAGTGGGAGGATGCCTTAGTGCTTTGTGTAGCTCGTGAGCGAAGCGAACATTCAAATGGCTGCACATCCCGTAAGAACAGGGGTCCACGATATGTACTAAGGAGGGACCCGCAAAGTCCCTGTATATAATGTATACGCCCGCGTGGCGGAACTGGCAGACGCGCAGGACTTAAAATCCTGTTGTAGCGATACAGTACCGGTTCGATTCCGGTCGCGGGCACGATTTAAAACAGCTTCAAATCCTTGTAAATCAAGGGTTTGGAGCTTTTTTATAATGTCATGTATCATTTGGTCACACATTTGCTACGCAAATATGTGACCAAAGATGCATGATGCAGCCTCGGCTCATCTGCGGAGCAGATTATGCATGAGCCGAGGTTCTAAGGATATTTGAAAATTTGTATGCAGGTGTATGCAACCTTGGATAAGAATCATTTATCTGCTGAGAATTGACGAATAAATCAGTTGTGTTATAATAGAATCACAAAGGTGCTACCGATAGACGGCTAGCCCAGAATAATTTATGGTTGTAAAAACAACCGTCGAAATCTTTCTCAGGGACTAACGGCGGTTGTTTTTACTGTTTATAAGCCTTTCGACTATTCTTCCGATTGCAAATCCAGCAGAGAAGAACAGTCCGGCAAAACCTACAACTGTCATATACTCTATTACTGTCATTGCTTAAAGCCCTCCTTTGTAAGATTCCCAATTGGGTTTCTATGTAATCAGAGGGTCACAGTCCCTCTGTAAGAGGGCTAACCGCCTACCGTGTCTGGTAACACCTTTGCTTGGTGTAAGTATAACAAATAGAACAGATGTTTGCAATACATAATAATATATGGGCTGGTCGAAAGACCCGGGTCCACCAAATGGCGGGTAAGACACCCGCCTTTTTAATATGTTAAAGACAATTTAGACGCCCAAATTTCAGACAAGTAAATCAGCTCTCTGTTCTTGCACCCCTCCCACGGATATGCTAAACTACCTATAGTTAGGAAACGCTAACAGAAACAAAATCAGTCAGGCTCAGTTAAGCCTATGGTTATAGTCAGGTTTATGGGAGGTAATGCACATGAAACGGGCATATGCAGTGTCGCAATACGGAAAGTGCTATGAGCAGTATTGCAAGGAATATCTACCACAGCAGGCGAAGGAGATTTTTGATAAGGCAGAGCAGTATTATAAAGAGTTTGTTAAAAATGATATGCCAGATCTGGGAGAAAACCTGATGGCAAAAAATATGCTGGACTGGTTTACCATTCTTTCGTTTTATGAGGCAAGCGACCATAAGCTGGACGGAGAAGTGCTTCTCAATATCAAGCGGAAAGCTGCGGATAAAATGCGTTTTCTGGGGAAATTTGTGAATGGAAATAAGAGCCGGTGGCCTTATAAAATGTTCGAGAAAACCTATGTGAATTTCAACAGAATGAAAAAAGAGCATCAGGATAAGGGCGAATGGATGGACACCTGGGATGTGAAGATCAACCCGGATCACCGGACGGAGGGCTTCAACTTTTATCTGATCGGTTGTCCGATCGCAAAGCATGCCAGGGAGCATGGTTATGACAAGCTTCTTCCGTATCTGTGCAAAACAGATCATTATCTGGCAGAAGTCATGCATGCCCGCCTGATCCGTACCCAGACAGAGGCACTGGGAGGCGATCACTGCGATTACTGGTATGTCGGGGATGAAAGCCCTGCGCTCGCCGAATATAAAGATCTTGAACAGATATAACAGGACGTTTTATTTGGCGGATCGCCGGAAACAAGTATTTTATACCGCATTGGTGTGATCATAGAGCCGGTAACGATGTTCTTTGGACTGAAATGGCAGGCATTTCAGAGATACTGTCTGCTAACTTTACAAAGACGCAGGGACTTGCCTTTATTTTTGCCATCAGCTTTAATATGTCGTGTGTCAGCGCACTTGCAGCAACTGCAAGAGAAACACATTCCGTCAGATGGACAGCGAAGATTGGTGTTTTCTACACCGCTGCAGCATTACTGGTCTCCTGCATTGTATACCATATCGGACTGCTGGTATTTTAATGTCTGCATCATAGAAAAAGTTGGCTGCCTGATAGTTTGCAAAAAAACAAATATATGCTATACTTGGAGTTAGAAATGACTAACAGAACATAGAGGGAGTAAAAATGCATATTGAATCAAATACCATTCAGGAAACTTTAGTCATCCCGTTATGGGGCAGGAAATATTGTTCGGATATTTATCCGGAGCTTTACAAAGATCCGATGGCGGAAAAGATCATGGAAAATCTGGATTATGATTTTTCCGTGCTGGAGCAGAAGAAAAGCAGTACGATGTTCCGCTTTGGCTATCCGGAAGCCGCAGCAAGATATACGGATCTGGCGACGGAGATAAAGGAATATATCGGGCAGCATCCGAAGGCAGCGGTCGTAAATCTGGGCTGTGGGCTGGACTGCAGCGCGGAAAACAATGCAGGCCCTGCCAATAAGATCTACAATATCGACAGACAGGATGTGATCGATGTCAGGAACGAACTGATTCCGCCGGCAGAGAATGTAACGAATATCGGATCAGATCTGAATGATACTGTATGGTTTGATGCGATAGATGACAGCGATGGCGTGATCTTCTTTGCCGCAGGGGTGTTTTATTACTTTCTGGCAGAGGAAGTGCGCAAGCTGTTTACTGTGATGGCAAAGCGTTTTCCGGGCGGACGGCTCGTATTTGATACGGCGAACCGCAGGGCTGTTAAGATGATGCTGAAAACATGGGTAAAAACAGCGGGCATTACGGATGTAGAGAAATATTTTTATGTGAATGATGTGCAGGATCTGGGGGCATGGCTTCCACAGGCAAAGATTTCGGCAAAGGGCTATATGCTGGGCTACAGCGATCTGAAAATTCCTTCGGTCAGTGGCTTTTTCAGATTCCTGTCCAAAGTAGGAGACGGCTATATGAAGATGCGGATCGTACGGATCGACTTTTAGAATTGAGGGAACGCTAGCGTTCCCTCAATTCTTGTGTTATACTCATCAAGTAGGCTTACCTGCGTGTATTTAGAGAGGAATGGAGAAACATATGTTATTCGGAAAAAAGAAAAATGAAACAGCAGAGGAAAGAGGAATCGGTTCCGCAATAGAGCTTGGTGAAAGAATAGAGATATTTGATTCATATGGCAGAAAGGCCAGTATGTTAAAGACGGACTGGGCGGAGAAGCTTCTGCCGGCCAGATTAAAGGAATGCTGGGACAATGCGGATCGTCTGTACGCGGAGATCATCTTTAATGTAGATAATAATATGGCATACGAGGTTACAGAGGCGGCGGAGCATCTGGCTGAGCTGGAGCCCGGGAAAGAGAGAGCAGCGATCGTGCTTTCCATTGTATACAGAAAGCAGGAGCGCTTTGAAAGTGCCAAAACAGTGCTGGAGGACTTCATACAGGAGCACGGCAGGTCGGGCGCGCTTCTTGTCAATCTTGCCAGAGTCTATGAAGCACAGGATGATATCAAGAAAGCACAAAATACCTTGTGGGAAGGGCTTACGCTTGATCCGAATCAGGATAACGGGCTTTCCTGGTGGCTGTTTACCCAGCGGGAAGATGGCGACAAGGAGAAGTATCTGCGCGCGCTGAAGGCAGCAGGACAGCTTCCGGGCGCATATCTGCCACAGCTTTATCAGGCACGTTTTTATCTGGAAGAAAATCAGGTCAGAGATGCCCTGAATATTTATAAAGAAGTACTGGCAGCAGATGCGGACAAGCGTCAGGTTCTGCCGATGATCTCCGGAGATCTCGGTAAATTCAGCCTGCTCAAGGCAATGGTCACACTGATCGCGCCTGTGTATGATCTGGATGAGCATGATGCCCGAACCGGTCTGAACCTTGTGCAGGCATATCTGGGACTGGGCGAGCTGGAAGAGGGCGAAAAGCTGCTTGGCAGATTGTTCCGTCTGGAACGTGCAGATCTGAAGCAGCCGCTTTTGGAGATTTCAGCCCGTTTTGATAAAGAAAAGAGACAGAAGATTGTGGAACAGCAGCAGACCGCCGACAAAAAGGTGGAAATCCTTGGCATTGAGAAGCCGATCTTCTACTTTGGCATGAAAGAAGGTACTTTCCCGGAAGTAGACAAGACAGGAAAGAAAAAGATCGGTATTTTATCTTATACCAATAAGAAGGAATCTGTTGTGGAAAGACGCGCGGAAGCAGAAAACGAAGCAAGCAGACTGACAAAGAGCGTTCCGCTTTTTATCAGTGAAGCATTGTATTTCTATTCCGATTTTTCACCGATCGTATATATTCCGGTCATCAACCAGATTGGTGCGGTACTGCCCGGTACAGAATGGGATCAGGCATTTTTGGAAAGAATGGTTAAGCAGCATGACCTTGCTATGCTGATCACAGGTGATATCCAGGTTACAAAGGATAATAGAGGATATGCGATCCATACGAAGATCGTCCATGCGGATGGCAGCACCCATAAAGATGAGACGGTTCTGACAAAGGGAGAGGATATTATGAGCCTGCTCAGTCGTATGTATCTGCATGCCACCGGATCGGCTCTGCATGATGCAGCAGAATTAAGCGGCTTTTACCAGCTTCCGAAAGTAGAGCTTTCCATGCAGTATCTGACAGCACTTGCACAGTCCCTGACACAGACCATGGTACAGATGCGTACCGTACCGTTTTCACATTTATGGGGTGAGCGTAATATCATCAACTGGTTTATGAACATTGCGCTTGCCGATCAAAAATACTTTATGATGAAGCTGCTCTTTTTACAGAGTCTGATCCGCAGCCGTGCGTATGGTTCCGATGTGTATCTGGAATATACAAATGTTGCCAAAAAGATTCTGGCAGACACGGAAAAGCAGGCAGCAGAAATGGGCGAGACGGCGCAGCATATAGTAGATGCTTTGGAATCTATGCTTGTTATAGAGTAAACCTATAGCAGATTCTAAAAATGTGCAATAACCAAAAGCATTGACAAAAAAGCACAGAGCGGATATACTCCTATTATTCCGATAGGAAATAACGAAACTAAACGGAAACAGGAGGAGAAAATTATGAAAAAGTTAACAGCATTATTACTGACAGGAGCACTTGCGATCAGCGTGCTGACCGGATGCGGTAATACAACAGACACAAAGGATCAGGCAGCTACAGACGCAGCAACGGATGCAACAGATGAAGCTACAGACGCAGCAGATGCTTCCGATGCAGAAGCTACTGACGAAGCAAGCGATGCAGCAGTAGAAAGCAAAGGCACTATCACAGTAGCAGCATCCGCTACACCACATGCAGAGATCTTAGAGGAAGCAAAGCCGATCTTAGCAGAGCAGGGATGGGATCTTGAAGTAACAGTATTTGATGATTATGTTCAGCCGAACCTTGTAGTAGAAAGCGGCGAGTTTGATGCAAACTACTTCCAGCATATCCCATATCTGGATGATTTCAATGCAGAGCAGGGAACACACCTCGTAAATGCAGGCGGTATCCACTACGAGCCATTCGGTATCTATCCGGGAACAAAGTCAAGTCTTGATGATCTGGCTGACGGCGATGTGATCGCAGTTCCTAACGACACAACAAACGAAGCAAGAGCACTGCTTCTTCTGGAAGCAAACGGTGTGATCACATTAAAGGATGGCGCAGGTCTTGCAGCTACAGTAAATGACATTGCAGAAAATCCAAAGAATGTAGAGATCAAAGAGCTGGAAGCAGCACAGGTTTCCAGAGTAAAAGACGAAGTTGCATTCGTCGTATTAAACGGTAACTATGCACTGCAGGCAGGTTTCTCAGTAGCAAAGGATTCTATCGCATATGAGACATCTGATTCTGAAGCTGCTAAGACATATGTAAATGTTATCGCAGTCAAAGAAGGAAATGAAAACAATGATGCGATCAAAGCTTTGGTAGATGTACTGAAATCTGATGAGATCAAACAGTTCATCAACGACAAGTATGATGGTGCAGTTATTCCTTTTGAAGAATAAGAGTAACTATTCAGAGCCATGCAAATCCGTAATAAACTGACCATTTATGGGCAGATTTTTACGGATTTATATGGTGAAGTAACCACATAATGTCATGCATCGAAGATGCATGATGCAGCCTCGCTCATCTGCGAAGCAGATTTTGCATGAGCGAGGTCATTAACGAGCAAAAGGAAAGCATCGTAAGATGCGATTTTGCGAATGGAGTTCTGAATAGTTACGAATAAGAAATAAAATAATGATACAGCCTCCGGTCATTTGGAACGCTATGCGCTATGACCGGAGGTATCTGTATTTTAACAGAAAGATTGAGGAAGATGTATGGAACCAATCATTGAACTTACGCATGTAAGCAAAACCTTTCATGCACAAAACGGAGAAGTAGAAGCTCTGAGGGATATCAGCCTTTCCATTGAAAAGGGTGATATTTTTGGCATTATCGGATTGTCCGGCGCAGGAAAAAGTACACTGGTACGTTGTTTGAATCTGCTGGAAAAACCGACGGACGGAGAAGTTGTCGTAAACGGAAACAGTCTGATGTCTCTTTCCAATAAGCAGCTTCGCAAAGAAAGACAGCGGATCGGTATGATCTTTCAGCATTTCAACCTGCTGATGCAGAGAACCGTTCTCGATAATATCTGTTTTCCGCTTGAAATTGCCGGTGTTAAGAAGAGTGAAGCAAGAAAAAGAGCGTTAGAGCTTTTAGAGGTCGTTGATCTGTCTGAAAAGGCAAAGGCATATCCGGCGCAGCTTTCCGGCGGACAGAAGCAGCGTGTGGCGATCGCGAGAGTGCTTGCGACAGATCCTGAGATTTTGCTGTGTGACGAGGCGACCAGTGCGTTGGATCCGCAGACTACAAAGTCTATTTTATCGCTTTTGAAGGAAATCAATGAGAAGCGTGGTATTACGATCGTGGTTATCACACATGAAATGGCTGTTGTGCAGGAGATCTGCTCTCATGTCGCAGTGCTTGACCACGGTAATCTGATGGAAACAGGTACTGTAGAAGATCTGTTCCGTAAGCCGAAGACAGATGCGGCAAAACGGCTGGTGCTTTCCGGCTTTGCACATATCGGAGAGATGAAGGGCGACAGAAAGGTGCGTGTTACATTCGACGGACATACCGCTTTTGAGCCGATCATCGGCAATATCATTCTGGAATACAAGACACCGATCAATATTTTGTATGCAGATACAAAGACGATCAATGGCAATGCAGAGGGCGAAATGATCCTGCAGCTTCCGCAGAATGGGGAGATCGCAGATAAGATCGTGACATATTTCAAAGAGAAAAATTTAGGTGTTGAGGAGGTAGACGATTATGCTAGATAGTACAACGATCCATATGCTTGTGGAAGGTACAGGCGCAACACTTTACATGACACTGCTCTCCACCTTTTTCGGATATGTACTCGGACTTCCGATCGGTATTATACTGACGATCACAGACAAGGAGGGTATCAAACCGAATGCGGTAGTATACAAGATCCTTGATTTTATCGTAAATATACTGCGTAGTATTCCGTTCCTGATCCTGCTGATCCTGCTCATTCCGGTCACGAGATTTATTGTCGGCAAGAGCTATGGCGTGGCAGCAACGGTTGTACCGCTTGTTTTTGCAGCAGCTCCTTTTATCGGCCGTATGGTGGAATCTTCCTTAAAGGAAGTGGACAAGGGCGTGATCGAAGCCGCACAGAGTATGGGTGCAGGCACTATGACGATCATCTGGAAGGTGCTTCTGGCAGAGGCCCGTACCTCCCTTCTCGTCGGTCTGACGATCGCGATCGGAACGATCCTCGGTTACTCCGCAATGGCAGGTGTTGTCGGTGGCGGCGGACTTGGTGATATTGCGATCCGCTACGGTTATTACCGTTACCAGACAGACATCATGCTCGTTACGATCGTCATTCTGGTTCTGCTCGTACAGATTCTGCAGGGAATCGGTATGATGGTATCCAAGAAGCTGGACAGAAGACAGCACTAGGCACTAAAATAAACATGAAATCATAAAACAAGAAAGCACTGAAGTAAGGAACCTCAGCTCATGAAAATCGTCTCTGACGATGAGCTGAGGCTGCATAATGTTTCGTTTCACGAAGCATTATCTTACTCCGGTGCTTTCATACTTTCTACCATAGAAACCTTTTTCAGAGATCGTCCGATCACGAGGCTCACAATGATACTGAACAGAAGCGTCAACAGGACTGCATACAGGAAGCTGACCGGGCGGAGGCTCCTGCCAAACATGACCGCATCGACCTCAACGGTCGTAATGACAAACTTATGCAGGGCAATACCGCCGAAAATACCGAAGAAGATACCGATTCCTGTCAGGGCATAGCTTTCCCGGTTGACGTAGCTGTCCACTTCGCGGTCATAGAAGCCGAGTACTTTGATCGTGGCGATCTCTTTGACACGTTCCGCCACATTGATATTGGACAGATTGTACAGTACAACAAAGGCAAGCCCTGCAGCACAGACAATGATAAGGACAACAACCGCATCAATGGAATTGAGCATATTCAGTACCTGCTTTACGTTATCGGCTGTAAAGGTCAGGCTGGCAACATGATCATTGTTAAGAAGCACAGCGGAAACCTGATCCCGCACAGTCTGGCTGTCATCCGGCATTTTGCTGAGGGCAGCGTTGTAAACCGGTGCTTTTTGAAAGCCTGCTTCATAGGTAGCAGCACTCATATAGACATAGTTGCTGACATAATGCTCACAGACACCGGTTACGGTAAAGGAGGCTTTTTCCTCGTCCTCATTTTGCAGTGTGATACTGTCGCCTGCCTGAATGCCCAGTGTTTTTGCCAGCTTTTCCGTTATGATGATGCCGTCCTCCTGCAGTGGCGTGGCCTTGCGGGAAACTCGTTCATGCAGATCCACAAAGCTTCCAAATGAAGAAAGATCCTTCGGAATCATCAGATAAACATCCGCCTCACCGTTCTTTATTTCCTGTCTGGTTGACTGGATCGAAACAGCAAGAGAATCAGAAAAAACAGACGGATTGTCAAATAAATATTCCTGTACGGCGCCTTGCGTGAGGGCATCCTCTTCCGTGACGACCGTCATCAGATCGTAATGGAAAATATCTTCATACTGCTTGGTAATGATCGCATTGAGCGAATCAGAAATACCGAAGCCGGCGATCAGCAGGGAGGTACAGCCTGCAACACCGATCACGGTCATCCAGAAACGTTTTTTATAGCGGAACAGATTACGACAGGTCACCTTCCAGGAGAACGGGAAGTGACGCCACAGTGGGGTGATCCGTTCCAGCAGGATCCGTTTTCCTGCCTTGGGTGCACGGGGCAGCATCAAAGCAGCAGGTGTTTCGGAGAGAGAGCTGCGACAGGTCAGTGCTGTTACAAGCAGGGAAAGCACGGTCAGTGTTCCGCCGGAGAAGAGCGCTTGGGAAAGCCGCCATGGGGTCGCGATGGCAGGCATATAATACATCATTTCATAAGCAGACCAGATAATGCTCGGGAATGCTTTAAATCCGACCGCAAGACCGACGAGCGTTCCGGAAACGGAAGCTGCGAGTGCATAAAGAATATACTTTTGCATGATCGTTTTGGCAGAGTAACCGAGCGCTTTCATTGTTCCGATCTGTAAACGTTCTTCTTCTACCATACGTGTCATGGTCGTGGAAACGACAAGGGCAGCCACTAGGAAAAAGAAGATCGGGAAAACGGTCGTAATGGCATTCAGCTTGTCAATGTTGGCAGTAAAGGAAGAGTAGCTGATATTTTTATCTCTGCCCCAGATATACCATTTGGGCATTTCCAGTGTATCCAGATCTGCCTGGCCGTCTTTTATCTCCTGTCTGGCATCTGCCAGCTTTTCATCTGCCTCTTTTTTTGCATCTTCATAAGAAATTTTACCATCAGCTAACTTCTGGGCATTTTCCGCAATCGTTGCTTTGGCGTCATCCAGCCTGCTTCTGGCATCCTCCAGTGAGGATTTTGCATCGGAGATCTGGGAAAGTCCGTCTGTCAGCTCTGTCTGTCTGCCGGACAGGGTTGCCCAGCTTCCCGCCAGCATGGCTTTTGCGCTGCTGAGTTGTTTCTTACCGTTTTCAAGTTGCTTTTTACCGTCTTCATACTGTTTCTGCCCTTTTTGGAGCTTTTGTCTGGCTTTGGAAAGTTCTTCTTTGCTGTCTGCCAGCAGCTTTTTGTTTTCTTCCAGCTTGGCAGCATTTGCATCATAAGTACTCTGCCCTGCTGTAATAGATTCTCTGGCACTGTAGAGCTGGGAGATCGCAGGCAGAAGCTGGCTGATCCCCTGTTCCAGATAAGCAGCCTCTATGGAATTGGCGGAAACTGTCGGAAGAGAAACACCGTATTCTGCCATATCCTGTAAAAAGGCGGCAGTTGTCTGCGGCGCACCATAGCCTTTGTCACTTAAAAAAGCAAGAAAACCATCCAGTCCGTCCGCTGTCATAGAGGGCAGAAGAGAAGTCATGCCCTGTGCGCAGCCTGCAAGCCCGGACTGATAGCTTTCTTTTGCGGTATCCAGCTGCTTTTTGGCAGCGTCCAGCTGCACCTGTCCGTCGTCTAACTGCTTTTTGCCGCTCTGATAGGCGTTCATGCCATTGTCATATTGTGCCTGTCCTTTGTCCAGCTCTGTTTTGGCTGCATTTAATTTGGCTTCGTTTTGCTCCAGGAGTGTTTCGTTATTGCTGATCCTGGCATCTGCTTCCTGCAGCTTTCTTCTGGCATCGCCAAGCTGTATTTCGCCATCTGCCAGCTTCTGCTCATTTTCGGCGATCTGTGAAAGCGCATCCGCATAATCGGCCTCGCCCTGTTCATATTCGGTCTGCCCGTCCGCCAGCTCTTTTTCACCGTCTGTGAGCTCTGCTTTGGCATCCGAAAGCTTCTGATCGGCTTCTTCTTTTGCTTCATGATAGGAATCCCAGGCATCATCGATCTTCTGCTGTGCCTCATCGTAAATCTCGTCATATCTTGTCTGGCAGCGCAGCTCCTGTATTGCTTCGATTTTATTTTTTACAGTATCAACGAGCGGATCGTAATCATCTCCCAGACTGTTGGCAGCGAGAGCACCGTCCACGGTTAAGTAAATTTCTGTATAGGCTGTAAAAGCGTAATCTTCAGGCAGCAGATACATGAGAAGATTGACCCGTCCGTTTCCCACACTGGCAGGCTCTCTTTCAAAGCTGAAGTAGTTGGCACTGTGGACAATTCCGACAACCTCATACTCGGTTGTGGATAACTTACTGTCCAGATCCTCGTTTTCCGGACTGATCACCAGTTTGGAACCGATCGGATAAGCGGACGCCATATCGTTAGCCCCCGCTTCCACGACACACTCGCCCGATTTTTCAGGCATATGACCGTCAACGAGGAAAAGCTTGTTGATGGTATCCTGCGCATTCGTTGCGGTGTTGCCGTCTGTCGACAGGGAGGATGTGCTTTTTTCTGTCTCTTCTTTACCGGTAGTTATTGGCAGTGAATGTGCTCTTGCCACGATGGTATCGTCTCCGGTCTGTACAAGAAGATCCGCGTTGTAGGCGGGCTGGACGTCTTTGACGCCATCTATGGCAGACAGGGCAGAGACATCGTCATCGGTCAGACCGAGTGTGGAAACAATGCGGATATCATAAAAGTTGGCATCGTCCATATATGCCTCCATAGATTCCTTCATGTCGACCGGTGTTGCATTCAGACCGGCAAGAAAGCCGACACCAAGTGCAATGATGGAAAAAATGGCGATAAATCTGCTTTTCGTATGCTTAAAGGTTCGTCTTATATTTTTGCGGTAGCTTCGGGTCATTTTTATCTTATCCTTTCAAGAAAACTGTTACCATTCAATCTCTTCTACCGGTGTAGGATGTTCATTCAGTTTCTCCTCGACAACCTTTCCGCTGCCGATGCGGATCACGCGGTCAGCCATGGCGGCAAGTGCGCTGTTGTGGGTGATGACGATAACGGTACGTCCCTGTTTTCTGCATGTCTGCTGTAAAAGGGCAAGCACCTGTTTGCCTGTTTTATAATCAAGTGCACCTGTCGGCTCATCGCAGAGCAGGATCTTTGGATTTTTTGCAAGCGCTCTGGCGATGGAAACACGTTGCTGTTCCCCGCCGGAAAGCTGGGCAGGAAAGTTGTTTTTCCGGTCGGAAAGACCGACTTCGGCAAGAACGGTATCTGTATCAAGAGGATCCTTACAGATCTCGGAAGCAAGCTCTACATTTTCTCTGGCGGTCAGGTTCTGTACCAGATTGTAAAACTGGAATACAAAGCCGACGTCGTAGCGGCGATAAGTTGTCAGCCGCTTACTGTCAAAGGAGCTGACACACTCTCCGTCCAGAAGGATCGTGCCTTCATCACACGTATCCATTCCGCCGAGCATGTTTAAAACGGTCGTTTTTCCCGCACCGGAAGGCCCTAATATTACGCAGAATTCTCCTTTTTCGATCGTAAAGGAAATGTGATCCGAGGCGGCAAAGCGGGTATCGCCGACCTGGTAATATTTACAGACATTCTGAAATTGTACAAAAGGTGTTTTTTGTTCCATGGGGACCTCCTGGGGCTTCGCTTTTATGCTCATAATGAGAATTACGTGATATCATACGGATTGTTCCGTGCTTCGCACTTTCACAATCCTGCCAAATATTCGCATAACGCAAAGCTGACGCTTCACTTTTATGCTCATATTTGGGCGGGTCAGGAAGTCAGGAAACCACTCCTGTGCAAGCACATCGTGGTTTCTGACCTCTGACCCTGATATCACTAATATTATATCATCATATATATGCATTTTTTGTAAAAATTTCGTGAAATATGATATCCGGAATATGGTATCTTGCGCCGGATAGGAGTAGAATGGTAAAATAATGTGGACATAAATCAAAAGCAAGTGTCTGTGCAGATATCAGACAGAAAGAGGATGGCAGAAGTTGCATTTATTTCCAACGCTTAGAAATTATAAGAAAGAAAATCTGGGAAAAGATATTCTGGCGGGACTGATTATCATGGCGGTTTCCATACCGATCTCCATGGGATATGCGCAGATTGCGGGACTTCCTGCAGTCTATGGGCTGTATGGTTCTGTACTGCCGATCCTGTTTTTTGCGGTCTTTTCCACCTCGCCGCAGTTTATTTTCGGTGTAGATGCAGCGCCTGCAGCACTTGTCGGATCCGCACTACTTTCTATGGGAATTGAGAGCGGTTCCAAAGAGGCAATGCGGGCAGTTCCGGTTCTGACGTTGTTTGTAGCACTCTGGCTGTTTGCCTTTTCTTATATGAAAGCCGGAAAGCTGGTCAATTATATTTCCGCGCCTGTGATGGGCGGTTTTATTACGGGCATCTGTACAACGATCATTCTGATGCAGATACCGAAGCTCTTCGGAGGCAGCGCAGGTGTGGGAGATTTTTTCGAGCTTGCTGTGCATATCGGAGAAAGTCTGGAAAAACTGAATCTGCCGTCCCTTTTGCTGGGGCTTTTTGCACTTTTTATATTGCTTCTTTCCAAAAAGCTGATCCCCAAATTCCCGATGGCGGTGCTTCTGATGGCAGCAGGAGCATGCATGACAAAGTTTCTGCCGCTTAAAAAATGGGGTGTTGTGACACTTTCCGCTGTAGATCCGGGGCTGATGCCATTTGCACTGCCTGATCTTTCCGTGATTCCAGTCAGGGAGGCAGTAACGATCAGCCTGTCAGTGGCGATCGTCATTATGGCGGAGACTCTGCTGGCGGAAAACAGTTTTGCCCAGAAAAACGGCTATCGGATCAATGATAATCAGGAAATCTTTGCGTTTGCAATGGGTAACCTCATAGCAGCCCTGACAGGCTGCTGCCCCATTAACGGTTCCGTTTCCAGAACGGCAATGGGAGAGCAGTATCAGGCACGGACGCAGCTGACCGGTATTGTAGCAGGCATTTCAATGCTTGTGCTGCTGCTTGGCGGAACAGGCTTTATTGGTTACCTTCCGGTACCGATCCTGACGGCGATCGTCATCTCTGCACTTTTGGGTGCAACGGAATTTGATCTTGCTATCCGCCTGTGGAAGATCAGCCGGACAGAGTGCATGATCTTTGTCGGTGCATTTATTGGTGTTTTATTCTTAGGTACGATCAACGGCGTTCTGATCGGTATTTTGCTGTCATTTGCCGAGGTTATCATCCGGACGGCAAAGCCTGCCAGATGCTTCCTGGGCATTCAGCCAGGGCACAGGCATTTCCGGGATTTAAAAGAAAGCAGCCAGATCCATGCAGTGTCAGGCGTTCTGATCTACCGGTTCAGCAGCAATCTGTTTTTTGCCAACATACAGGTGCTCAGACAGGATATCGAGGATCATGTTACACAGGAGACAAAAGCAGTCATTCTGGATGCAAGCGGGATCGGAAGCATTGATATCACTGCTGCGGATGGGCTGGATATCCTCTGTAAGTCTTTGCAGAAGCAGAATATCCGGTTTTACATCACGGAACACATTGCAGGACTGAACGAGCAGCTCCGCAAGCTTGGGCTTGGCTACCTGATCGAAGAGGGACATGTCAGACGCACGATCCACATTGCGCTCAAGGATATGGGCATCGGCAGACCATATCCGCTCGAAGGCGGTGTCGATAATACAGAACGCAGCGCTTCCAGAAAGCGTGCGGATAACAGAGTACAGGAATTTGTCTGGGCATTTGGACAGGATGCAGAGTCTGTGATTGAGAAACAGATCGAAAAGCAGATCGAGCAGCTTAAGGAGACAGGTGATGTAGAGGCGCTTCTGCATGGCCGCTGGGCACATATGGAAGAGCTTGATGAGGATGAATGGCTGGAGCATCTGGAGGAGCATCTGAAGGAAATCGTTAATATTTCCGGTAAGGATGAACAGACGCTGGCAGAAAAGATCGAAGCGCATCGAAAAGAAGTGCATGACCGGATCGCGCAGGAGCATCCGGAGCTGGCACAGAAATTCCGGGAACGAAGACATATTCTGGATGCGCATCTGAAAGAAAGAAGACCGGAGGTCTATGAGCTGATCACAACCCTGCGCAGGAAACGGGGAGCAGGTGACAGCAGCGGAGACCGCGATATACAATAACAGAACAAACCAAAAGAAGGACAAAACATGAAAAACAGTATTTCCTTAGAGGAATTTAAACTGCTTCCCGCGGGAAGCTATCAGCTGATCGATATCAGAGGCGAAGAGGAAATCGCACATGGTGCGATCCCGGGCGCAGCTGCGATCCCACAGGATGCACTTTTAGAAAATGAGCAGCTTGACCGGACGAAAAAGCAGGTCATTTGCTGCAGCAGAGGAAAATTCAGCATAGAGGCGGCAGAAGAGCTGGCGGAAGCGGGATATGATGCGGTCAGTCTGGAGGGCGGTTATATTGCGTGGCTGTTAGATACCGTTAAGCAGCAGGAAGCAGAGGATTACTGCAAGGAAGTGGAAAAGAGCATCCGCAAGAAATTCCGCAAGACGATCTGGTGCAGATTTGTCAAGGCAGTGAAGGATTATGAGCTTGTAAAGCCGGGCGACCGCATAGCAGTCTGTATTTCCGGCGGAAAAGATTCCATGCTCATGGCAAAGCTGTTTCAGGAGCTTCTGCTGCACCATAAATTCGATTTTACAGTGAAATTTCTTGTAATGGATCCGGGCTATAGCCCCGCCAACAGACAGGTGATCGAGGAAAATGCAAGAAGACTGCAGATTCCGATAAAGATTTATGAGTCAGATATCTTTGATTCTGTCTATACTATCGAAAAATCACCGTGCTATCTCTGTGCACGTATGCGGCGGGGACATTTATACAGCTTTGCAAAGGAAATGGGCTGTAATAAGATTGCACTTGGCCATCATTTCGATGATGTCATAGAAACGATTTTAATGGGAATGCTGTATGGTGGACAGGTGCAGACCATGATGCCAAAGCTGCACAGCACAAATTTTGAAGGCATGGAGCTGATCCGCCCGCTGTATCTGATCCGCGAGGATGATATCAAGGCATGGCGTGATTACAATGATCTGCATTTCATCCAGTGTGCATGCAAGTTTACAGATACATGTACAACATGCAATAACAATGAAAACCGTTCCAAACGCGTGGAGATCAAGGAACTGATCAAAACCTTGAAGCAGGTCAATCCGTTTGTGGAATCCAATATATTCCGCAGCGTGGAAAATGTGAATCTGAGCACTGTCGTGGCATATAAAAAGGATGGCGTGAAGCATCATTTTCTGGACACCTATGATGATGTAGTACAAACAGAGAACGAGCCCGGAATGCAGAGTGGGGCGGAAATACAGATGCAGAGCGAAGAAACCAGATAGACGGGAACTGGAAGAGGTGCAAAATCCGGTGGGAGATCCGGATGCAGGAAGAACGGAAATGAATGATACAGGAAACACAGAATCGAAAAGAAAGTGTGAAAGGGTAAAATGGAACAGGATTATTTAGAGTCAGATCGGGAAATAGAAGAAAAAAGACAGCTGCAGCGTCAGAGAAGGCGTGAGGAAATGCGGCGGAAAAAACAGCAGCAGATGCGGATCAGGAAAGCCTGCAGGATCGGAATTCCGGCTCTTTTCGTTCTGATCGTGGCAATCGGGATCGCGGTCACGCTGCATAAGCCAAAAGCAGCCCGGACAGAGCAGACGCAGTCCGGACAGGCGGCAGATGATAGCACGCAGATCCGGATGGAGGAAGCTGCGGATCCGGCGGGCGGAGAAAATATGATCGCCGGTGCGGATGACAGTGCGATAGCATCTGCTAACGTACAGGCGGCAGACGGACAGACAGCGCAGGATACGGAACCGGGCATTGTCTACAGCGCAGAGGCAACACCGGAAACAACAGATGTGCCTGCGGAAGTTGTCAGCAGCTATGCCATTTTAGTAGATGTGGGAAATAAAACGATCCTGCAGCAGCGGAATGCCCAGACGGTCATCAATCCTGCTTCCATGACAAAGATCCTGACGGTGCTTGTGGCAGCAGAGCAGATCGATGAAAGCAGGCTGGATGACAAAGTGACGATCACGATAGAGGATACGGACTACAGTTATTCCAACGATTGCAGCAATGCAGGGTTTGAGCTGGACGAACAGGTGACGGTCAGAGATCTGTTTTACGGAACGATCCTGCCATCCGGTGCTGAGGCAGCAGTTGCACTTGCCAAATATGTGGCAGGCTCCGAAGAAGCATTTGTGGCACTGATGAATCAGAAAATGGAAGAAATGGGACTTTCCCAGACTGCACATTTTACAAACTGCGTCGGATTATATGATGAGGCGCATCACTGCAGCGTTTATGATATGGCAATGATCATGGAAGCCGCAATGGATAATCCGTTCTGCAGGGAGGTGTTATCCGCACATACTTATACAACATCCGTGACAGAGCAGCATCCGGAAGGGATGATTCTTTCTAACTGGTTTTTACGCCGGATCGAGGATAAAGATAATGGGAAGCTGGTGCTCGGTGCCAAAACGGGTTATGTGGTGCAGTCAGGAAACTGTGCTGCCAGTTACGCACAGGATGTGGCGGGAAATGCATATGTCTGTGTCACGGGAAATGCAACAAGCAGCTGGAGATGTATTTATGATCATGTGGCGGTTTACGATACCGTACTTGGTATAGAGGACTTTCATGAATAGTTTTACCGCAAGGCTTGACAGCAGACTATAAAAAGTGTTACACAGATATAGGACAGGTCTTGTCTGCTGCCAGGTATCACAGGATATATGCGGTTTGGAATCTGCATAACGATCCGGAGCCATGCAGATTCGTGGTCCGTAATAAAATGACCTGACGGGTCATCAGAGAATAAGGAGAAAAAAGATGCAGGAATTAAAGCCGATCAAAGAAGGTAAAGTACGCGAGATTTATGACAATGGGGACAGCCTGATCATGGTAGCAACAGATCGTATCAGTTGCTTCGATGTGATTCTGGACAATGTGATTTCCAAAAAAGGAACAGTTCTTACACAGATGTCTAAATTCTGGTTCGATATGACAGAAGATATCATTCCGAACCATATGATTTCCGTTGATGTAAAAGATATGCCTGAATTTTTCCAGCAGGAAAAATTTGATGGTAACAGCATGATGTGCAGAAAGCTGCAGATGATTCCGGTTGAGTGTATCGTGCGTGGATATATCACAGGCAGCGGATGGGCAAGCTACCAGAAAGATGGCACAGTCTGCGGGATTAAGCTTCCGGAAGGCCTGAAGGAATCCGATAAGCTGCCTGAGCCTATTTACACACCTTCCACAAAAGCCGAGATCGGCGATCATGATGAAAATATATCTTATGAACAGAGTATCGTTCATCTGGAGAAATATTTCCCGGGTAAAGGGGAAGAATATGCAAAGAAGATCAAGGATTATACGATCGCTCTTTACAAAAAATGTGCAGAATATGCACTGACGAAAGGCATTATCATTGCAGACACCAAGTTTGAATTCGGTCTGGATGAGGATGGAAATATTGTAATCGGTGATGAAATGCTGACACCGGACAGCTCTCGTTTCTGGCCTGCAGATGTATATGAGCCGGGTCATGGACAGCCATCCTTTGACAAGCAGTTTGCACGTGACTGGCTGAAAGCTAATCCGGAGAAGGGATGGAAGTTACCGGATGATGTCGCACAGAAGACAATCGATATTTATCTGGAGGGCTATGAAAAGCTGACAGGTAAGCCACTGGGCAAATAAACCCGCAGTCCGGCGAAGTATATGGGGTTCATATCCGTATGGCGGGACTGATCAACAGAACATAAAAAATGAAGAATGAGGGAGCATCAATGGGTGCTCCCTCATTCTTGTGATTTCAGGAAGTATATCGGCACTGTTACCGTGCCCGTTTTAAAAAAGTCAGTAAATTTATCTTGACAAATCATGGTCTCATACTTACAATTAGTTTAACGATTGCGCAAACGTTAAACTAATTGTAAGTATAGGAGGAAACATGAAGCGACAATTATATCATATTGAACCAATTTATAAGTCATTTATCTGGGGTGGTCGTGCACTGATCGATCATTTTCATATTAAAACAGACATGGAAAACATTGGAACTATTTATCATGTAATTGCCATTCCCGGACAATTGGATAATACGGTACGAGAAACCGGGGAACCGTTGTCGGTTTTTTATGAAAAAAACCCACAGATATTCCAGTGCAGGGAAAAATCATTTCCGGTCCGGATGACTACAACGGCAAACAGTGGATTTCAGTCATATCAGCTGCATCCAGATGATGCATATGCAGAAAAACACGAAAATCAGAAGGGCAAAGTATCCGGCGCCGTTGCATTAAAAGCATCTGATCATGTATCAGAGTGGCTTTTTGGAAACAAGGCGAAAAATCTGGAAGATTTTAAACGTATGGTGGAAAATAAAGATTGGAAAAATCTCTTTTCTACGATTAAGGTGAAAGACGGAGATTATGTACATACACCTGCAGGCGTGATTCATGGCGGCTATGGAAAAGGTCTGATCAATGCAACGTTTGGAACAAATGGTGATATAACTTACCGGTTTTATGATAATGACAGGAACGATCCGTCACGTCCACTGCAACTGCAGGAAGTATATGACTGCGTCAACATTCCGGAAGTGCCTGTTGGAGCAAAAGCAGTAGAACCTGTACGTGAAAACGGTCTGTTGATCTATCATTATTATGAAAAGGCCGGAGAATATGTTGCAAAACGGTTCATTGTCAAGGGTAAAGGAAACTACAGCTATCAGGGATTTCTGTTTCTGACATGTGTAAACGGAGAAGGAACCATAGAAGATATGCCCATCGGGCTGGGAGAAACCATATTGGTACCGGCTGATTTTGGTGAAATACACTTTGACGGAGACATGGATCTGATTGCAATATCTTATATTGAGGATGGTAAAGATGAGTGATAAACCAATCGTTACAATTATAGGAGCCGGCCGCAGCGGACGTGGCATGCTGGGTGAGATGTTTTATCAGGAGAAAAATTACAGCATTGTATTTGCCGATATAGACACCGGACTCGTGCAGGGGCTGGCAGAACAGGGATACTATACGGTAGAACAGAAAAATCTTCTGACAGGGAAATCCCGGGAAAGTATTGTAAAGGGATTTCAGATAGTAGATACCGTCAACGATCATCTGAAATATATTACATACCTTGCCCGGTCGGAAATGATCGCAACTGCACTTTTTCCATCTGCATTTGATCAGGTCGCGGAAGATCTGGCAGAAATGATCCGGATGAGAAAAGAGCAGAAAAACGATTCCACAGCTGCGATAATACTTGGTGGAAATTTTGTCGGATTGAGACAATATTTCGATAAAAAAATCTCCGGATCTCTGGATGAGGATGAGCTGGATTATTTCAAAAAACATATTGCGCTGATAACGGCCAAGGTAAACCGCAAGGTGGTTTATCCGGAGGTCTGCCGGAAAGATCCGTATTTTCTGGAAGGGGACGATAAAGATATTCTGATGGTGGATAACAGCTTTCTGTTTCCTGACGGATATCAGTATCCCTCATTCTTCGTATTGAAGGACAATATGGAAATCAATATGATTGAAAAAATCTGGTCTGAAAATCTAAGACATGTGACATTTGCATTTATGGGTACTTATTATGGATATCAGACGATCAATCAGGCTGTAAACAATCTGTATATCAGAAAATGTGCTTATTATGCATGGAAAGAGGGAAGGCTGGCTCTGAATGAAGAATATGGACTTCCTGTTCCGGATGATGAAGCAGTAAAAGTTGAATTTGAAAAGTTTGCAAGTCCGTTTTTCCGGGATCAGCTTAGCAGAATAGGCAGAGAACCGATCCGGAAACTGAAAAAGAATGACCGGCTTGTAGGACCGGCTTTATTATGTATGAAACACCGGATCATTCCTTACTTTATTACGCGCAGCATTGCGTATGGTATGTTTTATCAGGATCAGAATGATAAAGAGGCTGTAGAACTTCAAAGCTACATAAGCAATCATGGAATTGAGCACGCTATTACGCATTTCTGCGAACTGGATATGGATGATGTTATGGAAAACAGTTTGTTTCATTTGATTTTATGCAATTATAATGAGATAGCGAAGACTAACATTATACCGATTAACGAAAATGTTACGTACACAAATTGACAGAAAATAACATTCGTGGTACAATCAGTTTAACGATTGCGCAAACGTTAAAACAAGAAAGGAGAAGGCAATATGAAAAAGAGATTAGTTAGTACAATTATTATTTCGGCAATGGTTCTTGCTATGACGGGGTGTGGCAAGACAACGGAGGCACCTGCAGATCAGGGAGCTGCCGCACAGGCAGGCAGTGAAGAAGCAGGTCAGGAGAAAACTTATAAAATAGCATTACTGGAGAAGGGAGCGGAAGATTTCTTCCTGTCCATTGATAAAGGATTCATGGATGCCTGCAAGGAGTACGGAGTAGAAGGAACGGTTGTGGCACCTAGTACTTATCATGATTCCGCTCAGATCAATAATGCAATGTCAGAGATTATCAGTACCGGTTATGATGCGGTGGTTATGTGTCCGCAGGATTATGATGCGAATGCCAGTGCAATAGATGAGGCTTATAACGCAGGTCTGCCGGTTATATGTCTGGATTCCCTTACAGCATCTGAAAATTATATTACAAGCATCTGCACAGATAACAAAGCAGCCGGGGCAGAAGCAGCGGATAAGATGGCAGAGCTTTTAGGAGAAAACGGTGGAAAGGTTGCAGTTTTTGCCAATGATCCACAGGCTGTATCTGACGTAGACCGTATCCAGGGATTTGTAGATCGTTGTAAAGAAAAATATCCTGCCATAGAATGCATGGATGTCCAGTATTATAATAATGACTTAAACAGATGCTCCACACAGGTAAGTGACACAATTACAGCGAATGCTGATCTGGCAGGGCTGTTCTGTGTAAATAACCAGTCTGCACTGGCAGCCGGAAATGTGTTGGTTTCTTATCAGAAAGAAAGCTTAAAGTTTGTAGGCTTTGACTCTGATCAGGATGAAATCGCACTGATGAAGAGCGGCGTTATTGATGCATTGATGGTTCAGGAGCCATATCAGATGGGATATCTTGGAGTAGAAAAAATGCTGCAGCATTTAAAGGGTGAATCTGTTCCTAAGGATAATATCGATCCGGGATGTAAGATATTCACCATGGATAATATTGATGAATTAGAACAGTAATAACATGATGTAAGTGTCAAAAGTCCAAAATGCGATTGTGCTTGCACAAGTAAGCATTTTAGACTTGTTGACACGCCGAACACCAAAAACGTAATAAAATGCTGTGAATACAGCATTTTATGAAAGTTTGAGGTGTTCGAGAATTGCGAAAATTGCGTAGCAATATAGCAATTCGAATACATCAATGAGTGGCAAAATTTAATTTTGACACTCATATCATAACATACAGAAATAAAAAGGCTGTATACATTTACAGCCTTTTTAAATAACAGGAGGCAGATGGAGTGAGTAATGTATTATTGGAGATGAAAGATATCACAAAAACATTTCCCGGCGTGCATGCACTGGATCATTTTTCTTTTAATCTATGTGCGGGCGAGGTGCACGCACTGGTGGGGGAAAATGGTGCAGGAAAATCTACATTAATGAAAATTCTTTATGGTGTGTATGCACCTGATGAAGGAGAAATTTTTATTGAAGGTCAGAAGGTTGCCATTAAAAGTCCGTCAGAAGCACTTCAGCTGGGTATTGGTGAGGTATTTCAGGAATTAAATGTCTGTATGCAGATGGATGTGACAAACAATATCTTTATCGGAAATCTGAAAACAAAAAAACATCTGATCGATGATAAAACTTTAAGAAAAGAAGCAGAAAAGATTCTACAGGATACAGTCGGATTATATGTGGATCCGACATTACCTGTCAGATCATTAAGTATAGCAGAACAGCAGATGGTTGAGATCGCTAAGGTAATATCGCGCGGCGGAAAGGTTATTGTATTCGATGAACCTACAACGTCACTTACAAAGGAAGAAACTAACCATCTGTATAAGATAATCGAGAAATTAAAAAAACAGGGAATGGGTATTGTTTACATTACGCACAGATTTGAAGAACTGGAAATCCTTGCCGACAGAGTAACAGTCATGCGTGATGGAAAATTTATCCGCACCATGAACTATGCGGATACAACAAATGAAGAACTTGTAAACCTGATGGTAGGGCGGGAGATGACAGAAAAATATCCTGACTACAAGAGAAAAATAGGGGAAGTGGTTCTTCATGCAAAAGGAATAAAAAATAAAAGTGGCATAAATGTGGATGAAATTGTCGTCCATAAGGGTGAAATAGTTGGAATGGCCGGTCTTGTCGGAGCCGGGAGAACAGAGTCCATGCGTATATTGATTGGAGCTGACAAGGGAAAAATAGATGAACTTACATTATTTGACAAGCAGGTTAAGCAGTTTAAAAATGTGCACAGTTCAATAGAAAACGGCGTCGTATATATGACAGAAGACCGTAAGGCAGACGGTCTGGCTTTGTCATTAAATGTTGAAAAAAATATCAGTATTGCCTCTCTGAAAAAATTATCCAGAAGGGGACTGGTAAGTGAAAAAAAAGCGGAAGAAAATGCGAACACTTATGTAGAAAAGCTGCAGATTAAGATTTCGGGTCTGGAACAGCAGACAAAACTGTTGAGTGGAGGAAACCAGCAGAAGGTAATTCTTGCAAAATGGATGTCGTGTAATCCAAGGATTCTGATATTTGATGAACCAACCAAAGGAATTGATGTAGGTGCTAAATTTGAGATCTATAAGCTGATGAACCAATTATCAGATGCCGGTCTTGGTATTATTCTGATCTCTTCTGATCTGTCGGAAGTGATTGGAATGAGTGACAGAGTATATGTATACCGGGAAGGACATACGGTAGGTGAATTAAGTCATGCGGAGATTGAAGCATCCAATATTATGCAGTATGCAACCGGAATAAAAAAACAGGAAGGGCGATGACCAAATATGAAAAAAAATGAGTTAAAAAATGTAACCAAGTTAAGTGCATTTAAAAAAAGCAGCATATTGGGACCGATCACAATTCTGATTGTGATTATGTTATTTCTTTTTATTACAACACCTCCGTTCAGACAGGCATATAATATCACATCCCTTATGCTTTCTGCTGCTGTCTATGTCATGGTTGCAATGGGAGCAAGCATTGTTATCATTGGAGGCGGTATTGATTTATCACTGGGTTCTATCGTTGGATTGACAGGAGCAGCCTGCTGTCTGTTTATCAGAATGAATGTTCCGCTGATTCCGAGTATAATCGGCGCCGTTCTGGTTGGCGGACTTTGCGGGGCAATGAACGGATTTATGGTTACAGTCATGGGGCTGATCCCTTTTATTGCAACACTCGGAGGCATGTGGATATACAGGGGAATTTTGATGATTCTGACCAATGGACAGACTATTGCGGTTCGGGCTTATGCTTCAGAAGAAATTCTTAACAGTTTTGTAAAATTCGGAAGCGGCTCTATTCTGGGAATTCCGATCCCGGCCTATGTATTTATTGTAGTAGCATTATTATTGTCTTTCATTCTGAAAAAGACCGTATTTGGAAGAAATATCTATTTTATAGGAAGTAACCCGGATGCAGCAGCTATGTCCGGTATCAATGTACCTAAAGTAAAATTTATTGCCTACATCATAACAGGAATGCTCGGAGGTCTGGCAGGAGCCATGCTTGCAGGACGGCTTGTATCCATGCCGACTAATGGTGGAAATGGCTATGAGTTTGAAGGTATCTTTGCATCTGTACTGGGAGGCATCAGTATGGTAGGTGGCGAAGGTGGAATGCTTGGTGCTGTTGTTGGTGCGATCATTGTTGCATGTATCAGAAACGGACTGAATCTGAACGGAATTGATGCATTCTGGCAGCAGGTTATTTTGGGCATTATTATCGTTATAGCTGTATTTTATGATACAGTACGTACGAAAAAAGCAAGAAATGCCAAATCATAACAATGCGAGAAATGAAGAAGGAGAGAATACTGGATCGATGAAAAATGTAGATGTTGTGGCATTAGGAGATCTGATTCTGAACATGGTATACAGAGGAAAGACAGAAGCAGGCTTCAATTTATATGAAAGACAGCCGGCAGGAGCTACAGGAAATCTGTTGTCCCAGATTGTCCGGCTGGGTGGTACGAGTGCACTTATCACTACGGTCGGAGATGATGATCATGGCAAATTCTTATATGAGTATGCAAAGGAAAGTGGAATTGATGTATCCGGTGTGGTAATAAGCGATAAAGTGGAAACTCGTATGATGTTTGTGCATTTTGATGAAAAAAATGACAGACATTTTCTGAAGTATGAAAGCAGAAGAACGGATGTGGAGACGGGTGTAGATGCAGTGGATTTCGATATGATCAGATCCAGCAGGGCTTTTGTGATACCTATGTGGTTTTATAAAAAGGAAAAACCGATTTATGCAGCCTGTCAGAAGATCATAGAAGTTGTCAGGGAGCAAAACGGACTGTTGGGATTAGATTGTAACTGGCGGGGAAATACGCACACACAGGAAGAAATGACAAGTATTTGTGATGCAGCATTAACGAGTGATATTGTTAAGCTTACAGATGTAGAATTAGAGCATTTCTTTGGCGAGAAAGATATTCTGAAAGGCAGTGAAAGGCTTGTCAGGGAAAAAAATAAACTGGTTGCGGTAACACTTGGAGAAGACGGCTGTCTTTTAAGAAATCGTAACGGATATGTCTATCAGCCTACTTATGCGGTAGATGTTGTGGATACAACCGGAGCAGGAGATTCTTTTATGGGGGCTTTATTATTTCAGGCAACAAGAAAAGGCTTTTCCATAGATCAACTGAGTGTAGATGAGCTGAAAAGTATAGCAGGCTTTGCCAATGCGTGTTCAGCCGGCTCTACAAGAAAATACGGCTCCATGGATGTGATGACAACAATGGAAGATGCCAGATGGATCATGGAGAATATCCCCCTGAAACAGCCGACATACGATTTCTAAAATACGGGAAACCATTCCGGCACAAATATGACATATAAGTAAGGAGATGAATAAATAATGCGGTCAAAACGCAGATATGAAATATGGACAGGCGTTAAGGGTGATGATAAACATGGTGGCATATATCTTTACAAGTATGAAGCGGATGAAAATAAATTACTTCTGGTAAGACAGGAGGTGCAATTACGTGGGTTTACCCATATTGCCATGAGCAGTGATAAGAATACGCTGCTTGTAACAGGTAAAACAGATGCAGATCAGGACGTATTGCAAAGTTATCGGATAGCAGATCAGAACGGAAGTCTCATATTTATGAACGAAACAGTGTTGCATACAGCCGGCGATGTCTGTCATCTATCGATCAGTCCGGATGAAAAAATAATAGCGGTTACTGACTTTGCGGATGGTGCAGTTCATTTTTATGAAATGGATAAAGAAGGAAAGATCGGTGCTTTTATACAGAGACTGGAATTTAAAGGGAGCAGCATCAGTTACAGGCAGGATCGTGCACATCCACATTCGGCTTTTTTTACAGCAGACAGTAAGTATTGTTATGTGGCAGATTTTGGATCTGATAAGGTGTGGATACTAGAGCATAAAAATAATGAAAAAACATTTGATATCACGGGCAGCTGGTCAGCACCGGCGGGTTCAGGACCAAGACATATTGCATTTCATGAAAAAAATGGATATACTTATACTATCATGGAGATGAGTGCGCAAATTGCTGCATGGAAGGCAACAAAACGCGCAGAGACGGAAGAATTACAGATTATCAATATTGCAAATCACGAGCTTCCAGGGAATTTTGGGGAAGTTGGAGAAGATGGACTGCCGCAGCATTATATGGCAGCAGGTGATATAGCAATATCAAAAACCGGAGAGTTTATTGCAGCATCTGTCCGCGGACATTATGAGATTGTAATTTTAAGAGTATTACCGGACGGAAGGATGGAACTTGCATCGAGGCTTCCGGTCAGAGGGGCTGTCAGGACGATCCGTTTTAATAAAGAAGGGGACATTCTTTTTACTTTGGGCGAGAGAATGGGACACTCTACGGGAATTATGGAAATCTTTAAACGGAAGGAAGATGATCCGGCTCTGTTTAAATCAGTGAATCAGATTGATATTCCCGATGCATTTGTATGCAGTATAAAAGAACTGGCATAGACTGTTCTTAATGAAGTGAAAGGAATGATAAAAGCATGAGGGTTGGAATAAAACAGGTAGCAGAAAGAGCAGGTGTATCTGCAACAACGGTTTCTCATGTGGTGAATAAGACAAGATATGTGTCTCCTGAAGTTGAAAAACGGGTAAATGACGCGATAAAAGAGTTGAATTATACACCGAATATTATGGCAAGAGGGCTGCGGACGAATACTGTGAAAACAGTTGCTGTAATTGTGCAGGAAGCATCTACGCCATTCTTCTCGAGAGTTGTGGACGAGATTTCTGATGTTTTATATAAAGAGGGTTATTCACTGCTTTTATGTACGACGAGAAGTAAGGTAAACGACGAATTAAATGTTGTCCGCAGCATGTTACAGCAGCAGGTATGCGGCATTATTCTGGCACCTCAACAGATGGATTTCGATTATAGGACGCTTTGCCCTTCCAAAGATTTCCCTCTGGTTTTTATTGATTGTAAAACGAAGTTCGTGCCATGTAATGCGGTAACGTGTGATAATTATCAGGTATCCTATAATGCGATAAAAGCATTAATTCAAAAAGGGCATACTAATATTGGCTATATTTACAGCAGCAAAAATTATGAGTTATCGACAGGAAGAGATAGATTTCAGGGATATTTGGATGCTCTTGCTGACAGTGGACTCGCACGTGACGAAAAAATTATAGTAGGAAGAGAACAACAGACATTTGAAAATGGGTATGATGCAATGAAACAGCTATTGCAGGAAAAAAAGGCGACCGCTTGTTTTGTTGCTGAAAATCCGATGGCACAGGGTGTTTTTAAATGCCTAATGGATTATAAGAAGCGTATACCGGAAGAGATGGCTATGATATGCTATGATGACTTTGAATGGTCACAGCTGACAGTTCCGACGATATCAGCAATTCGTCAGCCAATGAAGGAAATGGGAAGAAAAGCAGCGGAATTACTGCTTAAGAAAATTGGAGATCCGGATGTTCAGTGTGAAAATATCGTTTTAAAATCCGAATTTATTTTGAGAGAATCGTGCTGAGCAGATAAGATATTTCAGCACAGATAAAACAAACAGAAGATTATCTGCCAAAAACAGAGGGTCTTCTGTTTTTTAATTGTATTTCACAGGTTGACTTGACCTGTCGGAAACTATAGGATAAACATAATGGTATAATACAGACTATATTTTGTGACAGTGAGGAAGAATATGGAAGAAAAAGTACACAAGCGCCGTGTCCGCTACGCGGGCAGGTATCCGAAGAAGTTTGAAGAAAAATATAAAGAACATGATCCCGAAAAATATGCCGATACAGTGGCACATGTGATCGAAAAGGGTTCGACGCCCGCGGGCATGCATATTTCCATTATGGTAAAGGAGATACTGGATTTTCTGGAAATAAGACCGGGGCAGCAGGGGCTGGACTGTACGCTGGGCTATGGCGGACACAGTCGCAAAATGCTGGAAAAGCTGGAAGGAGAAGGCAGGCTCGTCGGACTCGATATTGATCCGATCGAATCGGAAAAGACGGTCAAAAGGCTGCGCGCGGCAGGTTTTTCCGAGGATATCTTTCAGTTTAGGCTGATGAATTTTGCAAATATCGACAAGGTGGCGGAGGAATTCGGACAGTTTGATTTTGTATTGGCGGATCTCGGCGTTTCTTCCATGCAGATCGACGATCCGAAGCGCGGTTTTTCTTATAAAACAGAAGGCCCTCTGGATCTGCGGCTGGATCCTATGCATGGCGACAGTGCGGCAGATCGGCTTTTACAGGTTACGCAGAAGGAATTTGAAGGAATGCTCATTGAAAATTCCGATGAACCGTATGCGGCGGAAATTGCAGCCAGCGTATTTGGCAGATTAAAGAACGGAAAAAAGATAGAAACGACAACAGATTTGAGAAATGCTGTGGAAGCAGCTCTTGTCCGTCTGCCAAAAGCAGAACGGGAGGAAGCAGTCAAAAAGTCCTGTGCCCGCACATTTCAGGCACTGCGTATTGATGTGAACAGTGAATTCGAGGTACTTTACAGCTTTTTGGAAAAGCTCGATGGTATTTTAAAGCCCGGTGGAAGAGTGGCAATTCTGACTTTTCATTCAGGAGAAGACCGCCTGGTCAAAAAAGCCTTCAAGGAATTGAAAAAAGCAGGCGTTTACGCAGAAATCTCGACTGATGTCATAAGACCGTCCGCTGAAGAATGCCGCCTGAACCCACGCGCCCGCTCAACCAAGATGCGTTGGGCGGTGAAAGCGGAGTAACGGTTTTAAAACTGCATACAAACTATCCTTTACGGGGAGTCTGGTTTTTCATGAACGCCAGATAAAGGTTATACAGCACTGCGCAGACCGGAACGCTGAAAAGCATTCCCAGGATACCAAATGCTTCACCGCCAACAGTGACTGCCATCAGTACAAGCAGCCCGGGAAGACCAACGGATTTCCCAACAACTTTTGGATATATCAGATTGCCTTCCACCTGTTGCAGAAGCAGCAGATAAATAATGAACCACACAGCTTTGATGGGATCTGCCAACAGGATCAGAAACGCACCAAGACCTCCGCCGAGCCATGCACCAAAGACCGGTATCAATGCGGTAAACGCAACAAATGTTGAGATGGCACCGGCGTAGGGAAGCTTCAGAATCAGCATTCCCAGAAAACAGAGAATTCCAATAATGACAGCCTCTGTAAGCTGCCCGCTGACAAAGCTGGAAAAAGTATGATTTGTCAGTGAGGCGATGCTCAGAAGTTGTTTTGCCTTCTTTTGCGGAAGTATCGTTACGATCAGCTTCTTTAAGTGGGCTGCGACCACTTCTTTTTTTGCCAGAAGGTATAAAGCAAAGATAAATGCCAAAAGCACATCGATCAGACCGGAAAGGACGGAGGTAGCTGCATCCCATGTTATCGAAATGATTCCGCTTCCTTTGTCGTTGATCAGAGCCGTAATTTTCCGGATCAGCAGGTCGGAGTCGATGGCATATTCCGGAAGGACGATATTGTACTTTGCCGCAAAGCGGACAGTATCCATCCACCAATGTCTGATTTCTTCAACGTAAATCGGGATATTTTGAATAAACTCATCGACTGATTTCCATAGACTCGGAATCATCATAAATATTACAGCGAACAGGATTCCCAGCACAAGAACAGAGCTCAGCGTGAGACAGACCGGTCTTGTCAGCTTTGCCGGGGCTTTTTTGCATACTTTATTCCAGCAGCGTTCAAGTGGATTTAGGACAACATTGATCAGAAAAGCAATACCACCGCCAATCAGAAACGGGGAGAACAGCGAAATTACTTTGTTAAAAAATTTCATTATGATATCAAAGTTCATTAATGCCCAGGCAAATAAAATAACCGCAAGCAGTGAACAAACGACAGATCGGATCATATTTTTATTCATCGGTCTGTTTTCCGGTGGTACGGAACTATTGTGTTGAGTAGTGTCGGTATCCTGTATTTTTTTCTGCATATTCCCTCCAGGCTGTTATGGATGTAACTATACGATTTGCAATATAATCCTCAATTATACTTTCGTTATGGCATTTTTGCAATATAGAAGCGGTAAAGAAGTACCGGGCGTTGTAGGATTACAATACATGTGTTACAACTGAATAATTAAAAAGCAGAGATACTCTCTTTGTGTTATATTTTAGTCAC
>ENA-ORLW01000082-ORLW01000082.1-human-gut-metagenome-genome-assembly--contig:-NODE-82-length-130069-cov-6.665741_pt1 | contig 130069 bp, 111 predicted proteins | sample MGYA00243017_ERZ508829 | MGnify/ENA primary metagenome ERZ508829 (study PRJEB26277, sample SAMN04329776) | human gut metagenome | biome: human-associated habitat | host: Homo sapiens | place: USA...
AGCACCACGATACAGCGGAAACTCTGCTTACAGTCATTCCTGCATTTTCTGCAAAGTTCGTTGTAGGTAATGCGATTACGGTCATTCAGAAACAATGCCCATTCTTGTTTCCGTTTCTTGCTCATTCTTGGCATATCAATCCACCTTTCCGTTTGAAAATAAAAAAACCACAGGAAAGATACTTGAAACCTTTTTGTGTATCTTTTAGGGGCGAAAATCGGAGAAAATCCCCGTTCTAAGCCTTTCAAAAAATCACACAAGGTATTTGTACTAACCTGTGGTTATGTATGAATTTGTTGGTTTTAGGTAACAAAAAACACCGTATTGCTACGATGTTTCTTGTTCTTCAAATGTCTATTTCAAATTAAAAAGAAATTGCTCATAGTCCTTTACATAGTATCGTATAGTTTTACGACCTTTTTGCAGAATGGTATGTCCCTCTGCTTCTAATTTCTCCTTTTGTGCCTCGATACCATTTGGATATTTTTCATTGAGTTCGCCGTTGGCTTTTAATGTTCTCCAATAAGGTGTTTCATCGTCTGTACGCTGATAACTTGCCCACGCTGCAATAGAAACAAAAATTCCCGCTGTAATAGGTTCTGTAAAATCAGCACCATTTAACTTGGCAAAGTATTCTCGTATCTTCCCAATGGTAATTACTTTGCCATACGGAATTTTTTTCATTACATTGTCATAGTCGATTGGCGGAGCAAAATACATTCTGCTTCCACCATATTTTTCAACACTCTTTTGGTCTGTAATAATCTGAAACTTTGGCATATCCTTACTATCGTGCAACATAGCATTGAAATCTTTTCTATTTTCATTTGCCATTTTTGCCACCTCCTTCTTTAAGGATAATCTATCTATAACACTTATGCAATGAGACTGTTTGAATTATTTTAAGAAGTTCCAACTTTCTCGCCTTGCAAAAAGTATTATACCATATCTTTATAGATTTTTCTACCACTTCGATTATACTCACGACTTAATGACTTCTTGAATACTTGCCGAAAAAGAAAAACTGCCATCGGTTTGACAGCAGTTCTTCTTCGGTTGGTATCCGTTAGGAATACACAATATCATTCAATACAATCTCATCGGCACAGGCTCGAATGTTATTCATCAATCCTATCCATCTCATCATATCCGTTGCTTTCAGTTCTTCCGTTACACCCTGCTTCTTTGCCATTTCCTTTATCAGATATTCCGCCATATCACGAGCCGAAGTATCAATTTCGGCAAGGTGTTCATATAACTTTCCGCTTGTCAGCAGATTAAAATATAGCACACGCTTATGTTCCCTCAAATATCGTTGCCGCAATCGACCATATTTTGAAAGGGGAGGACTTTTCTCTACTGTCAGGCAGGGATAATAGTAATCTCCGATGAGTTCGTATCGGATACCTGTTCTTTCGTCTGTAATAAATCTTTGCATAGTTCTTTCTCCTTTTGCTTCTTGTAGTAAAACTCCAAGGTTTTTTTATTGTGGTTTACCTTTTTACATTCCTCGGAACAGAATTTCTGCTGACTGTGTGTAGGCCAGTAGGTACTGCCACACACAGCACATACACGCTGACGATAATAATGACTTCCTTTTTCCGCTTCTCTATCGGCTTTTGTCTTATCCTGCCTTGCTTGATAGCAGCAATCCTTTGAACAGAAAATCTGTCGGTTGCTTGTAGGGGTAAACTCTTTCCCACAATGAGGACATACCTTTGTTTTGACGATTTCGCCACCGTTTTCAGCAAGTTTTTTTGCCTTTCGCTTCTCTCGATAGGCTTTTTCACGCTGACGCTGTTTCTCCAATCGCTTCTTTTCTTCCTGTTCTTCCTGCTCTTTTATCTCGGCAAGTTCTTCCTCGGTGTAGGCAATATCGACCTGTCCGACATAATTGAAGTAAATATCAACCTTTTGTGTCTTTGCTTTTCCCACACCCTCGGCTTCATACACCACAATCTTGTCAATGAGTTCGGTAAACATCAAATCAGAAACTTCCGTAGGATTTTTGTACTTGCGTATCAGCAATATAAAATGCTGAATATCCATAGTGCTGTCTTTTTCTTCAGAAAGTTCCTTTTTCATCGTTTCCATTTTCGCTTCCAATTCAGCCTGTTCATCGTCATACTGCTTCATCAGTTGCTTGTATTGTCTTTCGGGTAGCAATCCCGATATAAGATTTTCATACAAGCCACGAATGAGCGTAGAGAGTTCGTCATAGCGTTTCTGACAGCGTTTCAACTCCGATTGATTGTGCTTCGGCTTTTCCTCTTGCTTATCTTTCCAAAGGGATTGCAGTTCCAAAGCAAAGGCTTTTTCATCATTCAGAACAAATCTTGAAAAGCGTTTAACTGCCGATAATATCAAGGCTTCAACATTATCAGCACTAATCGTATGGGAAGTACAGGAATTAACCCTGCTTGCATACCCGCCGCAACGGTAAGAATACTGAACAGAACCGTCTTTCTTGCTATAATGCGTTTGCAAAGTCATTCTCCTGCCACAGTCGGCACAGTACAGATAACCGCTTAATCGGTTGGTATGTGTACCTCTTGCCGCAGCTCTGTTCACTCGTTTCTTTCGCTTCTGAACGCTGTCCCAAAGTTCCTGCGATATGATAGGCTCGTGGGTGTTATAAAACACATACTGCTCATCTTCATCGGTATTCTTCCTTTTGTGCAGTTTGAAATTCGTACTGACCGATTTACGCAAAACGGTATGACCGAGATATTCCTGTCTGCTTAAAATCCCTCTTATGGTTGACATTCCCCAAAGATACGGGTCTGCAAACTTAATCCCGTTGTACTGTTCTGGGTGATATTCCTTTGCATATGCGGCAGGAATTAAAACCTTTTCTTCGGTCAGTATTTCCGCTATGGCTCGTGGACTTTTGCCCTCATTGGCAAGCAGAAAGATACGCTTTACCACCTCAGAAGCCACAGGGTCAACAACAAGCGTTTGTTTGTCGGTTGCTAATCGGTTATATCCATAAGGGATTGAACCGCTACAACGCTTTCCGTCTTTCATTCGGGCATCAAATACAGCCTTGATTTTATTGCTCGTGTCTTTGGCATAAAATTCGTTCATAATATTCAAAAACGGAGCAAAATCATTATCCGAAGCATTGTTGCTGTCAATGCTGTTGTTGATTGCAAGAAAACGGACATCTTTCTGCGGAAACAGAATTTCCGTATAAAAGCCGACTTGCAGATAGTTTCGCCCTAATCGGCTCATATCCTTAACAATAATCGTTGCGACATTTCCTGCTTCTACTTCCTTAATCAACTCCTGAAAACTCGGACGATTGAAATTCACACCCGAAAAACCATCGTCAGTAAAATGGCGGATATTCTCAAAGCCATTTCTACGGGCATAATCTTCGAGGTATTTTTTCTGATTGGTAATGGAATTACTCTCGCCATTCAGGTCATCATCTCTTGATAATCTCTCATAAAGTGCTGTAATTTTTGAAGTCCTTGACATTCTCTTAACCTCCTTCCTTATGTATTTTCAATTTAGGACAGTTAATTTTATCGTCCTATTAAAGTATAGCCCTCAGGTGCAAGCCCCACGCAACGCCGTAGGAAGCCACTGAGAATATCGCCGCCAGCAAAAACGTCCAGCGCTTGGCTGCAGCCTTATCCACCGGCAGATCGCCGACGAATTTCCCGGTCTGACCGTTCATGGCAAAGATATATTGATTGCCGTTCCATGTGGTGTTCAAAAGCCACACCGGATAAAGCGCATACCGGGCCTTTCCGCCATGGAACTGCACATTGGTGTTTTCCGGCGTAACGGTGGTATACCCTTCTACCGTCTCGGCAAATACCTCCTCGGTAGACCGCTTGACCCGCTGGTTTGCCCGGTCAACGCTTTCCTCGGCGGTCACATCATACTTATCCGCCACATAGCCGGCAAGATAAGCTGTCTGGAAATGGACTGCATCCGAAATATTATACGGCTCAATGGATTCCATCAGATCATCTGCCATTTTGGAAGAGCCGTCCACCGGGACATGCTCAAAGCCGACGCTGCCGCCCCGATGCACCATAAAGTGGCTGGTTTCGGTGTAATCGTAGTCGCTGTCGCTCCATGTGTGGACCTTTGTGGCACGATAACGCACCTGTGCGTCCACATCGGTGTCGAAAAGCCAGAAGGGAACATAGACCCCCTTGATCTCGTCGATATGGTTTTGATCCTTGAAAATCTTAGGCAGCAGCCGTTTCCCGGTCAGGTGCTTCATCAGCCCCGCCTTTGCCGCCTTTTTATCCAGCTTGAACGGGATCACAAGATCCGGCTTGAGGGCGCCCGAGAACTGGCCCATCATCACCACGGGATTGCCGCAGAAGGGGCAGGCGGTAGCCGCCGTGTTGGCATCGCCTACGATCTCGCCGCCGCAGGATTTGCACACATACGAGCGCAGGCCGTCGGTTTCTCCCTCCTGCCAATCTCCTCCGGCAGTGGTTTCCCACTCCATGTTATCAGACTTTTCGCTCTGCAGCTCGGCGTCGTAGCCCTCCAGCGCCTCCATTTCAAACTCAGTGTCGCAAAAAGGGCACTTCATCTTCTGGAGGGTGCTGTCAAAGGCTATCGCGCCGCCGCAGCAGGGACATTTATATTCCTGCAAGGTTTGCATGAAAAGATCTCCTCTCTTAAAGAATTTCACCCATTAAATGCCGCAAGAGCCGCATCTGCTTTCTGAATCCACTCGGTGCGGTCGCCGTAGATTGCGGCATCCAGGGAGTCAATTGCCTGCGCCGCCTTGTCGCCGGCATCGGCCTCTCCCTTTACCGTGGCAGAAAAGCCTGCCGCTATATCCTTAACCGCCGTCATCTGCTGCTTCCAAACATTTGAAGCGTTGCCGAGTGTATTCTGTATGCCGAACAGCGTATCGAAGTATTTCTTGAGCCCATCAAAATCCTTTCTGTTGTTCATGGGGAGAACGATTTCGTAAAGACCCTGCGTATTGGTAAAGCTAAGTCTTGCAGCGGGCTTTTTCTCGGTCTTATCGCCGTTTTTAACGAGCTGCTCCTCATACTTATAGCTGCGCAGGTCGGCAATGCGGTACACGCAGGCACGGGTGGTCTTGCCGAACATCATAAACTTGTAATCGTTTTGGGTATACGCCATCAGCCCGATATCCGCCGCCACATAGAGGTAAGTGCCGAAGCGCTTCAGTTTTTTGCTCTTATCCTTTGTTTTCATCCGCGGAACGAAATAGTGGTCCCACAGCTTGGTGCCGCGCTCCACCTGTGCAAGATGCGCCTTGACACCCGGAAGATTGCTATGCACATAGTCATATACCTTGAAGCCCTTTTTCCTGCAATTTTTGCGGCATATACAGTTGCCGTCCGACAGCTTTTGGGTTTGGATCAGATTGATGTCCGCACCACAGATAGCGCATTGATTAGCCATAATTCTCCTCCTTTTTCTGTCAACGTCGGTTTGTTTTTAGCTTTTCTTGCTTTTGCATGATGATGTTCAGTTCGTTGCTGTATCTGGCGGAGTGTCTGCTGAGCCTTCAGCCGCCTTATAATATCTGTCGGCAAGCACATAGAGATAATTAAGCGCCCTGTCGCCGAGTATTGCTTCCTTCTCCATCGTGCTTCCGTCAGAGAAAGTCATTCCCAGGCTGCGTGTCGGTGCGTCAGATATGTGAAAAAAACGTATTGGATTTCGATGCTTGTAAAGCCTCTCTATCTCGCCTTCCTCACTAACAATCTGAAGGAGTTCTGCTGCATCCTCCGCCGGTATCGGAAAAGATTCAAAGGAGGTATAGTGCTCCTTCTGCTCTCCCACAAGGCAATCCGCAGAGAATAACCAGCCATTTTCTTCCTTTTTCAAAGCAAAGCAATACACCGGATTCCTTTCCGTTCCGTAATAAACGGTATGGATCAAAACAAGATCATCGGCAGTATTTCTTTCACTTTCGCCGCAGCCAAAAAGTCCGAAAATCGGCAAGAATGCAAGCACAACTGCTGCAGCCCTGCGCACCGTGTGCTTCATGATTTACTGAAGCGGCCTGCCGCACTCCGGGCAGAATCTCGGCATACCCTGTCCCGCCGAGGGCTTCCACCCGCAGTTTGTACAGCCGGAGCTGACTACAGGCCTTCCGGCGCCGCAGTTTGCGCAGAATTTCCCACTGCTTTGGGCGCCACAGGACGGGCATACCCATGTCTCGCCGCCCATTGCATTAGGTACGGGAGCGGGCCTTTCCGGGCGGATGCCCGCGTTATCCACCCGATTCATCGTACCGCCGCCGTCCCAAACCCGGTTTCTGTTATCCCGGCGCATCAGAATATCTGCAAGCTCGTGCATTCTCTGTTCATATTGGCGGTACAGGTCGGTATAGGGGCTGTCGGGGCGGTTGCCGTCGCTCAGCTCCAGCTCTATCTCATCAAACCATGGAGAATCCACCCGAATCGTCACATTGAACTCATAGTCGCAGGCATAGCGGGGCGGTACATAGCTCTTTTCATTTCCCTCGGAGTCCTCGTAAAAGATTTCCTCCTTATTCTCTCGGATATCCGTGTTCACTCCCAGCACCTGAGAAAATGCAATGAGGTCGGGGTTGCTGCTGCGCCAGTTGGAGGCCCCGGTAACGATGAACCGCTCCCCTATGGGATCGATGTATACCTTTTTGCTCCCGTCAAAGGTGATCGACGGGGCAAAGCCGGCAAGCTTCTTTTCATTTTCCGCACGGTAAGCAAGCTGGCGCTTGATGTCCTCCACGGTCGAGTTCCGCCGTTCGCTGAAAAACGGCGAGAGCTTTCTTGCGCAGTCCTTACAGAGGTTTCCATCCTCCAGCTTACGGTTTCCGAGAAGTCCGATTTTCTCCCCGCAGATGTCGCAGTATTTTTTGTCAAATAGTCCCATGCTTTGATCCTCCATTTATTGATTTTTTTTAACAATCCATTTTGCATTGTTGACCTGTAAGCCGTACCCACAGAACGAACAGCAGTGGTTTTCATCAGGCATGAAGTTGGCGCCGCAGGACGGGCAATCCTTTTCGGCAAAGAACTCGCCGTCCGCTTTTCGTTTTTCGGGATATCTTGCCCTTTGTATGATCATTCTCTTTTTAAATTTTTCTGTATACGGCTTCTGTTTTTCGGGAAGAAAGGTTTTTGTTCCGAAAATGTCAGCCGTAACAGTTGTTGTTTCTTCTGTGTGGGCAACTTTTAAAAGTTTAATTGTACCAACGCTGAAATCAAGCAGGTCTTTGTCGTTTTCATTCTCCCAAAAGTGTTCGTTTAAGCAGGCTCTGAGATAATTCTCGGAATATCTTACAATTTTTCCGGCAAGCTTTTCTTGCTTGATTTTCCCGCAGATAATCGGTGTGATGATTCCTCCGAAAGTCAGAACCGCTGCGCCAACGCCGGCGGCAAGGGAAATCTCGGTATCCTTAATTAAATATAGGCACAGAAAGACACATAAGAAAAGTATGGAGCCGGACACAAGAAGCTGTAAAAAACTTTTCAGGTTTGTACTGATAGCTTCATAAATCTCAAACGACTCGGTCTGCCAATCGTAAAACTCGTTTTTAATAACGGCGCCGCAGTATTCACAGGTCACCTGCTGACTGTCAAGCTTGACTCCTGCACCGCAGGACGGGCAGGTTATGCTTAACATATCGTTATAATAACTTTTCTTTTTTTCTTTTTGATCGGTGCGGCGAACGTGTCTTGATTGAAGTATTCTGAGATACGAATTCTTGCGGTATATCTCATGCTGAACCTTGTTGTCTTCGGTTGACTCAAAACGCTCCAGTGTGCTGCACTTTAAAACCGATTCACGCCATTCTCTGCCGTCATCGTTCCATGTTTCAAAGTCATTTTTAGGAACGGGAACAACATCCGTAACGTAAATTCTGCGGCAAAGCTTATTCCTATTAAGTCTGTTGATTTGACTGACGATTTTATTTCGGAATGCCAGGTCCATTCTTGCCGGAAGAAGGTCCTGATCCGCATTCCCCAGCGGTATCAGAATTCTTTCAAAGGCTTTTCTTATATCTCTTCGGATTTTTGAATTCTGAAGGGGAGTGCCCTTTTTCACAAGCAATCTTTCCAGTTTGGCTTTTTTAGAGTTTTTGGAGCTGTATTCCGAAAAATCTATGGTAAGTATTCTTTTACCGATATGGAATGTACATAATATCGCAAAGGAAGCCGCAATAATCAGTGCTACTGATAAATCCATAAAAGCACCTCTGATTTATTCCTCGCTGATCATTTCGTTTTCGCTTTTCTTTTTTCGGTTGTCTTTTGCAATGTCGCATATCATTATAACAACAAAGATCAAACCGACGGGGATTGCCGCACAATAGAGCAGAAAATCAACGGGACTTCCCTCAGGAGAAAGCTTGTAATCACCTTTTGAGGTTTTATAAACCTCGACATCTATTGTGTCGCCTTTTCTCAATTTATCATAGGTATATTTTTTTTCGTAGCTGTTCCACCAGACACGTTCTTCATATTTTCCCTTATAGGTTTTTCCGTCAATAACATATGAAACTTTAAATTTATATGTTGTATACTTTACATCACCGGAATCATCCTTTTCGTCTTTGGTTGAAAAGTCGACAATGACAGCAGAAATTTTCCGTATATCGGTCGAGCTTTTATATTCCCTGCTGTCGATTCTGCTTGTAACAATTCCGATTACACCCGCAACTATCAAGCCGATGCCGGCGACCATGATAAATATGGTCATTTTAATGTCTTTATTTCTTTTACTCATAACAGGATCTCCTTTTGCAAGCAAATATAAAACCGCTCCTTAACAAATCATACGAAAAAATCTTTGTCGTTTCGCCGGCAGGGAAACTTATCCTGCTGCGCAAAAACCTTTCGGCGGTATGAACGGCTTTTTTGCTTAAGCCGTTCATACCTAACCGAAATAACACTTCCGTTAATACGGTTCCCGCTAAGCGGCAGTTTTATTTTTTATCGTTATCGTCGAATATATCCCCACATTCAGGACAGAACTTGGGCGGGTGGGTGGGATCCTCTGGCTCCCAGCCGCACTTATCGCAGCGGTAAAGCGGTGCACCCTCGGGCTTTTTTGCGCCGCAGCTCTGGCAGAATTTCCCCTTGTTCACCGTGCCGCAGGTACAGGTCCAGCCCTCGGAATCCGCCGGCTTGGGAGAGCCGCACTCGGGGCAGAATTTACCCGTGGCCATGGCGCCGCACTTGCACCTCCAGGCGTCTGCCTGCGGCTGCGGCTCCGGCTTCTTCGCGCCGCAGTTCGGGCAGAAATTACCGCTGACCGTAGCCCCGCAGGCACATTTCCAGCCGCCTGCCGCCGGGGCTGCCGGGGCCGCCGGGGCCTGCTGCGCCTGCTGCTGCTGCTGCTGTTGCTGCTGTCCCATGGCAAACAGGTTCTGTGCATTCATGCCGCCGCCGGCATTCATGGCCATCCCCATGCCCATAAAGCCGGTCATAGCGCCTGCCTGGTTGCCAGCCGCCGTCTTCATGGCATCCGCCTGCGCGCCCACCAGCGTGGCTGCCGCCATGGTGGGATCCCGCATGATGGCCGTGCGCTGGGCCTGCTTGATCATCTCCGCATCCTCTTCCGGCAGCGTGACCGAACCCAGGGCGATGCTGACGACCTGCAAGCCCCGCAGCTGCCCCCACTTTTCTGACAGCGCCGTATTCATGGCGTTTTCAAGCTCGGTATTGTGGGTCACGATCTGGTTGGGGCGCAGCTCCAGGTCGGACAGCTTACCGAAGGCCGGCTGCAAAGCGCTGACAAACTCGGTTTTCAGCTGGCTATCCAGCTCGTCCCGGGTATACTCCTTCTCCACATTTCCGCAAACATTGGTGTAAAAGAGCAGAGGATCTGCGATCTTGTAGGAATAAACACCGGAGCAGCGCACAGATACATCCAAATCCAGCCCGATTTTCGAGTCCACCACGCGGAAGGGAATGGGGTTTGGTGTGCCGAATTTATTGTCGATAAGCTCCTTGGTGTTGAAATAGTACACCCGCTGGTCCTTGCCGGTGTCACTGCCGTAGGTAAAGCGTTTGCCGACGGTCTTAAAGGTCTCCATTATGCCCTCGCTCAGGCTCCCCGAAAAAATGGAGGGCTCGGTGGAGGTATCATATGTAAATTCGCCGGGCTCGGCGCAGACCTCCACGACCTTTCCCTGCTCCACAATGATCATGCACTGACCATCGGCCACGGCAATACCGGAGCCGTTGGAGATGATGTTGTCACTACCCTTCGTGTTGGAGGACCTGCCGCTGACGCGCTTTTGTCCCTTGGTGACCAGCACCTCCTTGGGCATAGACTCGCAGTAGAAAAATTCCTTCCACTGGTCGGCAAGAGTGCCGCCCAATGCACCGATACCCGCTTTAATAAGTCCCATAATAATAGCTCCTTTCCAATTGTGCGAATGATCCATATATTTTTCCGACCGGAGCTGGCAGATCACTTCTTTTTTCCGTGGACCCCACGGAATGAGAACTATTGTTCTCCTCTTGTTTTTATTGCCGCCCGACAGTAGACCATGTATCACTTATGGCATCATAGCCATAGACGAGATTGTCGCATACGCCGTAATAACGCTCTCTGACAAACTGCTCCTCGCTGTCGGTGCCCAGAGCAAACAGCAGGCAGGAGCGGCCCTCGATCCACTGGGTATTTCCGGTATACATCACCTTCATTCCCTCCTTGACCGCCTGCTTTACCTCGTCCGTTTCCAGAAGGATCTCTGTTGCGATCTGAACCGAACGCTCATCGGGCACATCCTCGTATGTTGAGAAATCGTACACCCCTGCGGTCTCCTGCAGATGGCCGTTTTCCATGGACAGCGACGGGCGGAAGTCGATGGCGCCGAAGCCGTCAGTAGCGGTAATCAGCACATTAGAGTATATCTCGCTGAGGTTGCACCGCAGCAATAGCGGCTTGCCGGGCTCCCCCACGTGGAGGGGGTTGCTCTTGTCGTCGGCATACTCGCCATTTTCGGTCATAGCCGATGGATACAGCGTAATCGTCCCTTTTTCATTGACCGGAACGATGGCATACAGTTCCTGTCCCTCGGCCATGTAAAGCGGCGCATTGGGGAGATCGGGATATTCCTTTCCCGTTTCACTGCTTGCAGTATAAGCGCGCAAATCAACCTCAGTGCTCTCGCTATCCACATAGCCGATAAAGGCGATGGCGACTTCGCCGCCGCTCTGTGCGGTTTTCTTTTGCAGCGCCGCAAAAGCGGTCTCCTCTGTGCTTTTATCATCCGGATCCTTCACGGTGCTGCCACCGGGGATCGTGTCTCCGCCTGGGGTTGAGGGGTTTTTTTCGGGTGAAGCCGTACATCCGCATAAGCAGCAGACAAGTAATATGACTGTACAAAGCAGCAAAGCGGTTTTCTTCATGTTGACCTCCTCTTTTTTCTTTTATTTTTTGAAATATTTCCGCGTCAAAGCATCCGAATGTTCGCTTTCCGGCAACGCACCCGCTGCTTTACCACAGCGGCTGGGTCCTGTTCACATGCGTGAACAGGCGCGTGCAGTCCATGGCATTCACACGGCTGTCTCTGTTGACATCGGCGCACTTCAGTGCGTAGGCGTCGGTCAGCGGCTGGGTCTTGTTCACATGCGTGAACAGACGCGTGCAGTCCATGGCATTCACACGGCCGTCCCCGTTCACATCTCCCAGCAGCCAGATCTCCGCGTTTTGCGTCTTCGCATTACCGCTTACCGTCACGGTGTACTCCCGGGTGACATGATTCTTCTTCATCACCCGCATGGTGTAGGTACCGGAAGCAATCCCGGAAATACTGTAGGAGGCGGTATATTGATTCCCCACCTTCGTTCCGCTGGAGACGATGGTCCCATACGAAGCCTCTGAGTGTCCCTGCTGAATGAGCTGAACGGTCACCTTATCGGCGGCAGAATTATAGTTCTTCACCGTGCCGCTGAGGGTCCCGCTGGCGCTGGGGTCAAGCACCTTATAGGATTCATACACCTGCAAGACATGCCCGTCTGTATTGTCGTCATATTCCATCCACGCGTTTACGCTCTTACCGTTCACCTTGAAATCTTTCCAATTTTTCGGGTATACATAGCCCTTTTCTTCGCCGCCCTCAAATCCGATACGAAGATCGAGGAAATACGATTCTCCGATCTCAAATCTGTCAAATGACCCCATTGGGGTGTGGTCGATTTTCCGCCATTGCATCGACAGCACCTTCATATTATACGGCAGGCTTGTCGGTCCAATATAGCTGCCATAGACAGCGGGGCGGTCCCCCACCTTAGGCTCCTGTACGCGGATATTGGTATCGTATTTCACCCCCTCGCTGTTCGGCTCCAACAGTTGGGAGACCCGGTATTTCCGTCCTATCGGTGAATAGTCGTACCAATCGCCCTTATAGACTGTGCTGTATGTTTCCGCAGAGTCGAATATCCCGTTGGCTCTGTAGCCTGCGGGCTGGATCACCTTTACCGAAGCATTCTCGGGGAGATAATAGCCAACCCCCGGCTTTACGTCGAAGTAGACATAACACGTATCGCCCTCACGCAATTGACCGGCCTCTACGCCGTAAGAGCCATAGGCGACATCGTATACCACCGTATTTTTGAAGGTATACTTTTTCGGCTCATTCGATACGATCTCCGTAAACCCGGCGTCAATGCCGAGACGGAAGTTCTTGAGCGTGCCGCGCACATCCGTCAGCTTCCGCTTTGCCACAAGGTTGACAGTGAGGTATTTATCATAGTTGGTGAATGACCTCCTTGTAACCTTTGTATGCTGCACATTCAGAGTAACTCCGTTGTCTGCCGTCACAATCGAATCGGTAAACTCGTATCCGTGCCGTGGTCTTACCCAGAAGTACATAATATACGCATCCTCATCGGCCAGATATCTCCACTCGGAGGGGATACCAGTTGAATATGACTCGTCGGTATAGCATTTCGCCAATGTATCCGGATGCAGAGAGATCTTGTGGGTGGCGTTGGTTGCTTCGGTAAATTCGCCCCCCGCCTGCCGAAGCTGAACATTATTTATGTATTGTTTGCCGCTGACCGATTCGTTCATCTGCACATCAAATTTGATGTGTGTCTGATAAAGGACACTCTCTTCTGTCATCGGTCTAACATAGTTAGTATCTATCGACGGCCTGCAGGCCCAGTAGAACTCTACACCGTGTTTTCCGGTGCGGTCCACATAAAAATCATACGTATACGCATAGGGGTCTTCTTCATAGCCCTCTTGCTGACCCAGCTTGCACAGGAGGCCGTAGAAATAGAACCTGACTCTGCCTGCATCCCTCAGCTTTTGCATCCACTGGGGCATATACACAATATCCGCAGACATCTCATAGCCCAGGCCGGCCTTCAGGCCCTGCACCGTCTGCCCCCCCTTCACCTCCTTCAAGTTGAGGTTGAAGCGTATCTTCGGCATGAAGTCTCTGCGATCCAGGGTGAGATTATAGCCGCTGCTGTCGGTTCTTCCGGCTATATACCATTCCCTGCCGATCTTACCGCTGCTCCTGTAATTCTTAAACACCTTCGCCGGGTCGGTTTCACCGTTGTTGCCGAATAATACCCATCCGCCGGAGCCCCGCTGCACACAGACATTCAGACTCTTTGCGTTGAGGAGCTTGAAATTGTTCATATGGCAGCTCCATGCGGCGGCGTTGGTCCGGGGATTTTTGATATAAAGGGAAACATCCCTGGTGGTGTCGATGGTGAGTGAGATCGTCTGGATCAGGGAACTCACATCTCTGTGGCTGTTGCCGCAGACGATACGCAGCGCGGCATCCTCCGTAATCGATGTGTATTTCGCCACGATGGCATAGTCGGGGCTGGTTTTCTTGGGGGCATTCGTCGTAACGATACTCAGCTTCCCGTTTCCGCACAGCTCAAAGGTGCCGCAGCCGTTCAAGCTTCCCTCCGACTGCGCCAGATCGATCACCGCGCCGGTTACGCCGTTTTGGGGACAGTAGGCGGTCTTGTCCTTATACCGGGTGCTGTGGCGGAAGGTGACATTGACGCCGTCGGTCACCATCAGCTTCAGATCGACGCCGGGGGCATATATGGAGGATAGCTTCAGATCGTCGAACAGAACCAGCGTCAGAGACCGACCCTCAAGCCCCGAAAGATCCAGGAAATCATTCTCAAAACGCGTCCAATACATAAGAATGCCGTTATCGTATGACACGACCCGCTGAAGGCCTGTTTCGCTCTTATAGCCTTCGCGTAAGTTCGTGTTATACTGGCAGTCATTCGGGTTTATAATGACCGAACGTCTCTCCACCCTGCCGTTTTTATAGAAAAAATAGACGTGACCGTAGATTATCTCCGTTCCCTCGACCAAATTGGTCAGCGTGGGATACGACGAAGAAGAGGCCCGCGCTGCGCTCCGATTGGCGCCGGTCGTCTCCTCACCGCCGCTTTCAGCGCCCACCGACAGCACAGAAAACGGCAGCAAGCCCACCAGCATGATCAGCGCCAGCAAAAAGCTGAGCCATTGCTTTTGTTTGCTGTTTTTCATCTTTCTTCCTCCCTTACAAATTTTATAATAGTCGTTTTTTATCCGGGTATATTCACAGATCGCCCTGCCGCACTACCTTTCCAAAGAAAACCAACGGTTTGATTTTCTTTGGAAAAGCGAAAGGGCGGAGGCGGATGGCTTCCGTCCCGCCCTTTGCTTTAATCCTTTAGCCCGGTCTTCCGGTTTGATGGTTTATCTGCTCTTTCTGCGGGAATACAGGGCCGTTCCCATCAGAGCCGCACCGGATACGATCACCAGGGCGATGCTGAGACCCAGCGTGCTGCCGTCGCCGGTCTTGGGAGACTCAGGCTTCTGCGGTGCAGGAGGCGTATCGGGCTTCTGCGGTACAGGGGGCGTATCGGGCTTCTGCGGTACAGGGGGCGTATCGGGCTTCTTGGCGCTATAGCTGTTGGTGAAGCCGATTTCCTCCATGGGATTGTTGTATTCCAGCTCGCCCTTCTCGTCGAACTTGAAGAAGGCCCAGCCTCTTACGCTGTCGTAGCTGTCGGCAAACATTGGGATGGCGTAGAACATAGTCTCATCGTAAGTCCAGCCCTCTGCATTGCCCTTGACCTGACGGATAACAAAGCCCTCGGACAGATTGCCGGCCTGATCGTCGCGGATGGTGAAAATGAATTTGCCTTCATAGGTCTTTTCGCCATTGGTCTCCACGGTATCCTGCACCAGCGTATAGGTGACGGGGGCACCGAATCTGTCAATGGCAAACTTGAAGGTCTCCTGGCCGGGATCCATTTCGCCGGTCTTCTTCACGGTGAGCTTGAAGGGGACCTCAACGCGAATGCTGCCGTGCACCCGCTGCGGCTCAAGCTCGCGGCCGCAATCGCTGCACATCACAGCGTAATCGTAGGTCGCTCCGCCCTCATGATCGGGCGTATGGGGCTGCACTGCATCATAGGCATCGTGATACTGGCACTTGTGGGCGTGACCGGTCTCGCCGCAATCGACCCACTCATTGCTGTAAACATGAGCGCCCTGCTCGCCGTTATAGAACTTATCCGCAGCGGCGGCATCATCCTTGGCGCTGTGGGTTGCGTCATTGGCGCAGGTGTACCAATAGGTGTCAAACTCGCGGCAATCTGCAGCGGTGGATCTCTTGTGAGCCTCATCGCTGTTTTGCACGGTGTAGCTATGACCCGTCTTGGGAAGCACCACACTGCTGTGGTCGGTGATTTCCGTAGCGGCGGCGGCATCCTCGAAGAGCTTGCCGCAGGTGCACTCGTAGTACTCCTTGTTGCCGTCAGCGGTGCAGGTAGCGTCCACTTTGTCCACCTTGGTAAGATGGTGGATATGGCCCGTTGCAGGCTTCATCACAAATCCGCACTCCGTGCAGGTCTGCGGGGTGGTTTCCGTTGCGGCAGGACCTGCCGTGTGAGGCACTACGGTATCATGGTGCGCCGCGTTGCGGCTGCAGACATGGGCGTGGCCATCGGCCTCCTTGTATCCCCAGGCCGTGGTGTCAAAGTCGTGGTCGTCGTTGAGGTCTCTGTACGGGATCTCGGCAAGGGGGTTATTGTTCATGTCAAACAGCTTGCCGCAATGATCGCACTTCTTATAAGCGTCCCAGCCCTTCTCGGTGCAGTTGGAGTCCTTCGCCGGGAAGGGGGTGAAGGAACCGTGATTGCAGGGAGCTGCCTGGACCTTAACGGTGCAGGTGGCCGTTTTTGTTCCTGCCGTTGCGGTAATGGTCGCTTCACCGGGGGCTACGGCGGTCACCTTGCCCGTGGCGGAATCGACGGTTGCAACATCGGTCTTGCTAGAAGACCATACCACCGTGTCGGTAGAACCTTCCGGTGTGACCGTCGCTATCAGGCTGGTGTCACTATCACCGGCAGTCAGCGTCAGCTCGCTCTTATTAAGAGTGATATTGGTCGCCGGCTTCTCTTCGGCAGCGATGGTGACCATAGCGCCGTTGGGATCATAGTTGATGGTGTAGTATGTGTTTTCCGAGTTGGCAAAGTAGAAGTTTTCCTCATCATTAATAACCGTAACGACAGGTTTCTTGCCGGCAGCCACGCCCTCCTTCACCTTGCAGGTAATGGTTGCCAGCAGCGTATCCTCGGTGCTGGTATACTCACCAGCTCCATAGCAGGCATAAACCTTGGTGGAGGGGGTAAATTCTGCCGCCGCGGCCCCCAGTTTAGCCGCCAGCCCGTCCGGGCTGCTTCCTCCGGTATACTCCAGCTCATCCGGGATCACCAGTTCAAATTGTGCGGTTCTCAGTTTTTCAACCGGACCCACAAATACCTGATAGGTGATGGTGTCGCCGGGTTTTGCGGTGGTTTTGTCCGGTTTGATTGTAAATGTGACCTCCGGATGCTCCGATGTGTCGGCAAACGCAGGCGTTGGAATTGCAATCAATGCAAAAACCATGACAAAACAAAGCAGTAGGGATGTAATTCGCTTGTTCATGACCAAGCTCCTTTTCTTTTATTTGCGGGGCATTTAGATACGCACCCTGCCGCAGCCTCGCTTAGTTGCAGTCGGGATGGGGAGATTTCTCTCCGATTTATTTCTTAAACCGTGTGCCTCCCTCATAAGGCGTATGAAGCAGGCGCACCGGTATTAAGACTTGAAAGGAACGGTTACCAAAGCGGCTGGGTCTTGTTCACATGCGTGAACAGGCGCGTGCAGTCCATGGCATTCACACGGCTGTCTCTGTTGACATCGGCACACTTCAGTGCGTAGGCGTCGGTCAGCGGCTGGGTCTTGTTCACATGCGTGAACAGGCGCGTGCAGTCCATGGCATTCACACGGCCGTCCCCGTTCACATCTCCCAGCAGCCAAATCTCCGCGTTTTGCGTCTTTGCACTACCGCTTACCGTCACGGTGTACTCCCGGGTGACATGATTCTTCTTCGACACCTGCATGGTATAGGTACCGGGGGCAACCTCGGGGATGTCGTAAACTGCGGTATATTTCCCGCCGCTCTTTTCCCCGGCGGGCACCGCTACGGTGTATTGGGGCTGCGCGCTGCCGTCGGCAAACAGGGAGACGGTCACATCGCTGCCGTCATGGAAGCTCACCACCTGACCGCGTACACCCGAAGCAACAGGGACGGTGTATCCTACGGTAAGAGTTATTCTGTTCCCTTCCTGCGCGCTTACATATGCTTTTTCCCCGTTCACATAAGCATCCAGCTCCTCGTCGTCAGCTATGTAATAGCCCTCTTCGCACTGTAAGATCATGTTTATGTGATATCTTCTGCCTGCGTTAAAGGTCATATCAGCCTGAATCCGCTCCCCCGTAGCGGAAGCATACCATGTATAGCTTACAACCGAAACGCCGCCCGGCAGCCCCGTAACCAGATTATTGTTATATATCGGTCTTTCGCCCGCCCACGGATGTGGCACGCCCAAAGACAGATAGTCATAATGAATCACATCCGGTTCCGGTACCAAATCTATTACATATGCCTGGGCGGATGCATCATACGGCACTTCATGATAATTTTCTGCAATGTTGGTATCACTGTACATCCGCAGCTTGACATTCGTGTTGTGATAATAGTGAAATGTAATATCGTACTGCTCCGGACCGTTGCGGAATGTCATTGGATTTTTTCCCGTGCCCACCACCTTGATTCGATATATATAATCGGGATCAATTACGTCGTCGGGGCTTGTGCTGTAAACAGTGCCGTTCTTAACCCGCTGTATCTCCTTTATATTCAATTCGAAGTCGCTGCCTTTTTCTTGTATATTCACCCCGCCGACCGGGCTTCCCGCCCGCAGTCCGGTGACGGTACCCCAGGCATTTTGAATCAGCTCGGAGGGATGGGAGGCCAGGGACACCCCCAGGGACCTTTCATCATTGGCGACACGAACATCTATACTGTCACATTCCCGGTTGAGACCCCGGATCTTGATCTTTGGCGGGTTTTTCTTATCGAATTTATACCCCTCATAGCCGTCCTTGAGATACACACGGATGAAGCGATAATACTGGTCCCCCAATATCGCGGGAACACTGCCTTTTCCGGTCAGGTCCCATATGTCCTCGTGTTCCCAGTAGCCCTGCTTATCCTCGATGGTGTAGGGAGCACTCCCATCCACAGTGAAGGTGCCGCTGGTATAATCCCCCTGCACCAAAGGCTGGCTGATATTCAGATAGACGGTGTCGATGGTTTTGGTCCGATCCACCCACCGTGCCAGCTTTGCGCCCTTGTAGCCGGTCGTAACCTGCTTCTTTATGCCGTTGGTCTCCAGCATCAGGTCATACTGCAGCTCCATGGTGGTCAGTGTGTCCACATTGGATTCATTAATGTAGTAAGTCACCGAAAACGGCTCTTTACCTGATTCCGGAACATCGGGATAATGAACCATGCCATACCCTATTTCGTCATCAACGAGCATCCGAATATACCCGGTCGAATATTCGTTGGAATAGCTGTACCCCAGCACACGCAGCATGGGGGAAATCGGATACATCACAAAACTCACCAGATGCTCCTGCTCCGCGGTGGTATCCACCTGGGGTGCGCTGAAGCCTCGCTCGCCGCAGGCCATGGGCTCGCCGTCCAGCAGGACCTCCTTCACGCCGTAGGCGTTGGAGATCACCTTGGCTATGCTGCCCTGCACGCCGAACGACGTACCCTGGAAAATCATCATCGGCCCGCCGTTTTTAACCCACCGGCGCATATTGCCCCGCACATACCAGTTTCCGTCGTGCTCATCGGTAAAGACCGCGCCGTTTTCACTGATAAGGTGCGGTATTAGATCATCCATCATACTCAGTGCATCATCGAAAGTCGCGCCCGGAATATCGTTATAAAGTAACCGGTAATCCCAGTTTCTGTCATAAAAACTTTGCATCCTCCCGCTTATCGCCAGACGGCACGGGTCCAGCTTATCGGTGCTGCGCATGAAATACGCATCGTTGATCTGCATGGGCAGATGATCGAAATTGCTGGCATAGACATCGCCGACCAGGATCAGAGCGATGGACTGCCGGAAAAAGCCGCCGTTTACCACCAGCTCATACTTCCCCCGATTCTCCGGTGTGGGGGCGCTGTGCAGAACCACCCGGTCGAAGGTGCCGCCGTTGATGGTGACGCTGCCGCCTGCTTCTCCCCGAATGGCTTGCAGCCGGCGGGAAAGATACCGCTCCTCCTTCTCGCCCCCGGGACTGGTCACCTGCGTCAGCACCTCGCCGCCGTTAAAGACCGCCGTACCGGATACACCGATGGCGCACTTCAGATACTGATCATCTTTAGAGGGACACAGCATCTTGACTGTACCGCTCTCCATCACCAGTGTGCCTTTACTCACATTGATAAACTCATAGTAAAATTCCTGATTAAACTCGCCGATCAGGGCGCCGCCCCCCACGCTGTCGCGGATGGTCAGGCGGGCATCCTTATCACATATATTGATCAGATACCCCTGCGCAACCTCCGAATAGTATTTCGCATACGCATTGACGGTGTGTCCGTTCAGATCCAGCACCTTGTCCATGGCCATCGACATGAAGATGATGTTGTCCTGATGCAGACCGGTGTGTCCGTTCAGGGCCTTTGTTTCGATGTCCTTAACCACCTTCACCACCGAGCAATTTGTCGTGTACTCCAGCGCTCTTTTTAGCTCCTCCCAGGTGGAGACCTCCACCGTGACATCTGCTGCATCGGCCGTCACCGACGCCAGGGGCACTGCGGATACGAGCATCATCACTGCCAGCAGAAGGCTAAGCCATTTTCTTTTTCTCACTGTACTTCACCCCACTTTCACTGTTTCGCTATTACATCGCATAAATCTGATCCATCAGATATTCGGCGGTCATCGAGCCGTAGAAAAACTGGTCGATGATCCCATTTTTCTTGGCATCCCGGATGTCCTTCGCCGCCTGTTTTTCGGTGTTGGAATCCACAATGAGGGCAATTTTGCAATCCGGGCACACCGTCTTTACCTCATCCCGCAGCTTCATCCTCTCGCAAAGCAGCCATGGAGTATAGGCGGTAACCTCCATTAAAAGGACAAACGGTTTGAACACTCGGCACAGTTCGATGGTATCTCGCGGGGACTCCGCACGAACCACAGTAATATCATAGTCCGAATTTTTGAAAGCAGTCGCTATAGAATCGGCAAACAGATAATTCTGCATATCGACCACAATTTTCTTCATCGAACCATCCCTCCTTTTTTTATGATACATCCGACGAAGCTGCTCCGTCTGACTTTCTGACCTTATTGTAGCAAGGATCCGGGGTTCCGTCTGTCCCCAAAAGTGAGGACAAATGGCGTTTAAAATGTAAACAAATTATGAACAGGCATCTATTTTTCGCAAAAAAATACCCAGCTTTTCGAAAGCTGGGTATTTTTTCGTGTCAGTAAGGTTTTTTCAGCACGACGCTTTGTTCAATTTGCTCTTACCTGGTTTCTTCCTGCTCCTCGATCCAGCATCCGGGCACGACCATCCGCTTGCCCACGGCTGCGATCATCAGTCGATTGCGGTTTGTGTAGCCGGTTTTTTCCAGCATACGGTTAATATAGGTCCGCACCGAGGACTCACCTACCTTCAGCTTTTCGGCAATCTCGGCATTGGTTTTTCCCTCGCAGAGCAGGCGCAGGGTCTCTATCTCACGATCGGACAGGTCGCAGGAGAGCGTATTGCCGAGCCGGACACTGGGTACGCTGTCCGGCCAGAAGTGCTTCCCTGCAAGAGTTCCCTCGATTACGCCCACAAGATCGCCGGAGGGGGAATCCTTATACCAAAAGCTGTCGGCGCCGATCTTTCTGGCCCGATCAAGAAATCGTCCCTCCAGCATAGATGTCACCATAACGATCTTTATCTGTGGGTAAATCTTCTTAATGGATTCGGCTGCCACGAGCCCATCCGAGTCGCTTTCGGTGCATATGTCCATGAGGATCAGATCAACAGCTCCCTCACCGCAGCGCTGGAGCGCCGCATCGGCCCGGAACAGTGTGCCCGCCACCTGGCAATCCGTACACTTATCTACGCAGGCGCACAGATAATTTCTCGCCAATGCCTGATCCTCAACGATCAGTATTTTTCTCATAGCCATAGGTTATTCACCCCCGAATTTTCGAATTTTGGTATCTCGATCGCAAGAGAAAACCTCGGCACGCTCTGCACTGTCATCTTGCCGCCCGAATTCTCGATCCGCAGGCGCAGGTTGGTAAGCCCGCCGCCCTCCGTAATCTCCCTCTCCGGCGGCTTGCCGTTATTGCGAATCACCACCGTATAGCTGCCCTCGTTTTCCCAAATATTTGCAGAAATCTCCGTGGCCTTGGCATACTGAATGGCATTGTTCAGGCAGACCTGCATGGCTGTGTACAGCAGCTCCGCCTCACCATTCGTCGGCTCCTGCCCTCTTATACGCACAGTCACGCCGCTGGCTCTTGCGCTGTCCAGCAGCTTTTTCTTGGCCGGCAGGTGGATCGCACCCCGGAAGGCAATGACCTTCTCCCATTCACGGCACACAACGCCCGCATCCATGTCGTCAAATTCCCCTGTTATGTACTGCTTTGTCAGTGTAATGCAGGCAGCAAGGCTGTCGTGCATGGCGGATTTCGCAGCCAGCAGCTCCTTTTCCCGGGCTAAAGCCCCCACATTTTCGGAAAGCTGCTTCAGCTTTTCTGCATCCTCCTGCAGCTTCCTGCTGTCCACGGCAAGCTGCACCAAGGCGCGCTGCAGGTCGGTAACATCGGCAGCGGTGAGCTGTATATAGCTCTCTCCGTACCGATCGGTGACCTCTGTTTTTTCAAATCTCCACACGGTCTTATCCGGAAACCGGTAGGTATTATCTACATCCGGGATCCGCACAATGCCCCCCGCAGGGGCAGCCAGCGCCTCCTCCACCTCGCCCAGATGCTGCATATCGCTGTCAAGCAGGTATCGGCTCAGCTGATACATCTTCCGGTTGCAGAGGACGATACTGCCCGTGCGGTCAAAAAAACACACGCCCGTGGGAAGCCGGTCAAAGCTCTCCTTAATGGCATTAAAGCCCAGTTGCTTTATTCTATGCACCGCTCCCACCTCCTATCCGTGTGCGGACAAGCCATAAGCCATCCTCCTGCCGAACCGTTATATCCGGAGAAGCAAGAAAGGATAAATCGGCCGCACTCTCCACCGACAGATTCATCTCGCTGTCAGACACGGAAATAAACAGGGAATACAGCCCGTCTATCGTCACCTCTGCCACGGTCTTCAAAAGCTCAAACAGCCGCGCCACCTCTGCTGTGTGCATGGGCCTGGTCGTATGGTAGACCACACTGCATTCCGTGCCGCAAACGGTCATCACCCACACCGCCTCGTCTATGGTCAGCCGAAGCTCCTGCTGCGGCAGAAGCTCATATTCCAGCCCGAGAAAGAACAGATTCGCACTGCGCTTAATGTAGGTGCCGAGCAGCAGGATCCTTTTCAGTGCGCCTTGTATCTCCTCAGGCTCGGCGCCCCGGCACTGCTGCAGCAGCTGTCCGGCCCTGGTTATCTGCTCCCCGTACCTTGTCTCCACCGCATCGTAAATGCGGTTTTTCTCCGTCAGCTCATGCAGCTTTTTCTGTATGATATAGGCCTCCTGCAATTTCTCCTTATTGCTGTTAATTATGGCCTTGTTCTCACTCAGCTTTGCGCGCAGCTCAATCATCGGCCGTACATTATCCTGCCACACGGCATAGCCGCCGCTGATGGGCGCCGAAGAAATGCGCACCCCATTGGGCCGGAGAAGCTGAACACCCTCCCGCGGGCAAACCATATCCTCCCCTGCGGCCCGGGAACGGAGAACAATATTTCCGTTGCGATCTGCAACACACGCCGCCAGCGTGGTTGCCTCAAACAGCTCCACATAGCCCGTATTAGACTGTATCATCCGGCAGTGTATACAGCTTTCATAAATCGCTGCATATAAAAGGCAGAATGTCACATTCATATCCCCGAGCCACCGGCGTATGGCCGGCAGACCTGACAGATACAAAAGCCCGTACAAAACCGTTATGCAGGCGATCACAAACGGCCTTATCCTCTTTTTGCTGCCGCTGGGGACGCGGCTTTTCTTCAAAAGGAGAACAAGGGAAAAAATCATGCACGCAACCATCCAGCCCATGCTGCAGAAGTAAAAAATGCCGTGGGAATAGCCGTAATTGTCCGGCACGCCCGGCACACCGCTGTTAAATGCAAACACCTGCTGATGCAGATCATTGGTGATCACCAGCAAAAACAGTATCCCCGGAATAGCGGTCAAAAAGCCGGCCTTTTCGGTCAGATGGTATTCCTCCGATTTTCCCAGAGACAGCGCAATATACACCCCCAGCAGCGGTATAAAAAGCATGGGCAAATAGTAGAGATACCAAAGGTACCGCGCTACTGTCAGGTCGGTGACAAACTCATATTTCGCCGTGCGCAAAATAAGCCACACCAGCATCAGCGCCGCCGTCAGGCGCAGGCAGTGCAGTGCCTGCGTCTGTATAATGCGCCGGTCAATGGAATAGCCCCACAGGGAAAACAGCAGCAAATAAAGTGCTGCGCGGATATAGCTCATCCAAACGCCGCCGATGTCGAGCATAGCCAGCATCCGGCAGGAATAGGCCACCGCAATGATTGTAAAAACCAGGATCATGGGGAACAGCTGTTTCGTATTCCGTTTCATAGGGGAAATCTCTCGCTTTCTCTCGCAGGCAAGGAATGTCCCTTGGCGATTTTATTTGTTTCTCGGCGGAGCAACTCCGAGTATACATTTGCCAAAAATATTCAGTTTACTATTTTGTCAGACCCTCTTACGCGCTGTCAGCTTCGAATTCCATCGTTTTAATTGGCGTACAGCTTAGAGAAGGGTCCTATCCACATAATAGGATCCCACCGCTCCTGCTGCATCATGTCACCATTATAGCCGGAAGCAAAATAGTCGTCAAGACAGAAAGAACGGTTCCTTCGGTTTGCAGCCTGATATTCCGAGTTGATTTTGCGGGTTCTGCGGAATAATTCCCGCTGCAGATAATCTCGGTTTTCTACAAAGGGTTTCCTCCATGCATAGAAATGCTCAGCGCCGGCGCATGGATCTCCTGACCCGTGTACTGATAATCGGCTGCCCTGCATGTGCCGGCGATATTATTGCACTATATACAAAAAGACCGATAGGCGGTTTTATCCCATCGGTCTTAGTGCGGCAATGGCCAAACGGCGATTTAAATTGAATATGACTCCTTTCCGCTTGTGTTCGCCGTTTGTTGCTGAAAAACTCCTGATCAGGGTGCTTACAGCTTTTTTATCCTTCACATTTGCGCAGAATGTGGTCCTATTTTCGCGGTCAATGAAAATATGGACAAGCACCGGAAACCCGCCTGAAAGCAAGCTTTTCCTGTGTTGTCCCAATTATAACACACTCACATGCCCTGGACGATGCCGCCGGTGGTCTGCAGCAGCTCCGGATCGGTAATGCGCAAGAGCAGATTGCGGGTGGTATCCTCATCGTGATAGACCTTGACGATCTGCACCTCGTACTCCCGAATCTCTTCTCCGCTGATGGTAGTGCGGATCACAGCCCGGCCGGGGGTCACCTCCTCCGCTGCGGCTATAGGCACAGCCTGGCTCTGAACAGGAAAGCTGCTGTCGGACACGGTGCCGAATATGCCGCCGTCACTGTTCACTGTCACCGTGCCAACATCCCGCTGCACAGAAAAATCGCCCTTGAGCTCACCGGGCTCGCCCTTCTCTCCCTTTTTCACCGCTTTTACGGTGGTCTCCATAATGGAGCCGGAGCCAAGACTCATGAGCTGAGCGGTGTCTATATCGGTGATGCCATGGCCCAGAGCGCCAAAGCTGCCGCTCTCAGGGTCATAATAGGTCATGGTGCCGATGCCGGCCATGCTGTCGCGAATCCACGCGCCCAGACGCACACTGCCGTCATCGCCGCAGGCGGGCGTGATCTCCATGGTTTTATTCTCCCGCCCCCGCTGAAGCTCTATCTGTGCCGGCTGCGTACCGTTTTGCCGCAGAAGCTCCTGCAGATGCTCCGTGGATGCGATTTTTTTGCCGTTGAAGGTCAGGAGCAGATCGCCCTCCCGGATGCCGCATTTTTGGGCAGGGCTTTTCCCGCCCACGCCCTCCAGGGCGGACACATCCACCACCAGCACGCCGTTGGCAAAGAGCTTGATGCCCACCGCCTGGCCCAAGGGGATCACGGTTTTCTCCTGGGCGTATGCGCACAGCACACAGGCTGTAAGCGCCAGCACAGCCGCCGCGCACAGTGCTGCCATACGCCGCCAAAGGGACTTGCTTTTGGTTTCATACATGCAGCCACCCCTCGCTTTTTCATTTTTCTTGTCGCCGACGACATGCTTTACTTTGTGCCGAGTAAACAAAAAAATAAGCGGCAATTATAGGAGAATGTGACGCATTTTTCTGTGATCCCGTATGATAACTATCATGTAAAATAGTCGTATAAATTTGGATATTTTTCAAAAATTTGAACCGTCCTCCCCCCTCTGGCCCCACAGGGTTATTGCTTTTCGGAGAAGGACACAGTATAATATATTGCATCTATTCACCCAATGGGAAAGAGGTTTCACGCCATGAGAATTACCGTAAAAGTAGGTACATCCACCCTGACCCACGCCACGGGTCGGCTGAACATCCAGCGCATTGAGAAGCTGTGCAAGGTGCTCAGCGATCTGAAAAATGCAGGCCATGAGATCATCCTCGTCTCCTCCGGCGCCATCGGCATGGGCGTTGGCAAGCTGAACCTGCCCGGCCGGCCGGCAGATATGCCCGGCAAGCAGGCTGCCGCTGCCGTAGGCCAGTGTGAGCTGATCTACACCTACGACAAGCTCTTCGGCGAGTATAACCACACCGTGGCACAGCTCCTGCTTACCGGCGAGGACATCAAAAACGGCCAGCGCAGCCAAAACGTGCGCAATACTCTCACCCGCTTGCTGGAGCTGGGCGCCCTGCCGGTCATTAACGAAAATGACGCCGTAGCCACGGACGAAATCGGCGTGGAGAACACCATCGGCGAAAATGACACTCTCTCGGCTATAGTGGCCGCCGCCATCGGCGCGGACCTGCTGGTGCTGCTGTCAGACATTGACGGCCTTTATGATAGCGACCCTCACCAAAACCCAGGCGCCCGCATCATCCCCACTGTGAAAAATGTGGACGATCACATTTACGCCCTGGCTGGCGGCACCGGCTCCGCCCTGGGCTCAGGCGGCATGGTTACTAAGCTCAATGCCGCTGTCATCGCCACCGAGGCAGGCTGCGAAATGGTCATTTCTAACGGCAGCAAGCCTGAATTGCTCTACGACATTGCTCAGGGAAAGCCCGTGGGCACAAGATTTTTGAGAAAGGAAGCCTAACGCCATGACAACCATGGAAATCATCCGCCGCACCCGCACCGCCAGAACCGATCTGCACACCCTAACGGCAGAAGACAAAAACCGCCTGCTCCTGTCCATGGCAGAGAGTCTCCGCCGGCACACAATGGATATCCTTCGAGCCAACGCCCTGGATGTGGAGGCCGCTCGGGGCAAAATTTCCGATGTGATGCTGGACCGTCTGCGGCTGGATGAGGGCCGCATCGCCGCCATGGCCGACGGTATATGCGCCGTGGCCCAGCTGCCCGACCACACGGGCCGCATCCTGTCCGAAACGAAGCATCCCAACGGCATGATCATCTATAAAATACAGGTACCCCTGGGCCTGGTGGCCATCATCTATGAAAGCCGTCCCAATGTTACCTCCGATGCGGCGGCTTTGGCCATTAAGAGCGGCAATGTCTGCGTTCTGCGCAGCGGCCGCGAGGCCATCGGCAGTGCCCGGGCTATCACCGCTGCCCTCAAGGAGGGTATCTCCGCTGTAGGCGGTAACCCGGATATTCTCAATATTTTGGAGGACACCAGCCACGACAGCGCCCGTCAGTTGATGCAGGCCAAGGGCCTGGTGGACCTGCTCATTCCCCGGGGCGGTGCGGGCCTTATCCGTGCCTGTGTGGAAAATGCCACCGTCCCCTGCATCGAAACCGGCACCGGCATCTGCCATGTCTATGTGGATGAATTTGCCGACCTGGAAAAAGCTGTAAAAATTATCATCAACGCCAAAACCAGTCGTCCCTCCGTCTGTAACGCCGAGGAGGTCTGCCTGGTCCATAGGGCTGTGGCAGAAGGATTCCTGCCTATGCTGAAAAAAGCCCTGGTGGATGACCGCCAGGCGGCGGGCCAAATCCCCGTGGAGCTGCGCCTTGACCCGGCGGCAGCCCGGATCATCCCCGGCACACCCGCCACTGACCGGGATTTTGACACGGAATTCTTGGACTATATCTTGGCCGTGGCTGTGGTGGACAGCGTAGACGCCGCCATCGCCCATATTTTGCAGCACTCCACCGGCCACAGCGAGGCCATCGTCACGGAAAATGCCGAAAACGCCCGGCGCTTTGAGGACGAAACGGACAGCGCCGCCGTTTATGTCAACGTCTCCACCCGCTTCACCGACGGCGGCGAATTCGGCCTGGGCTGCGAAATGGGTATCTCCACTCAAAAGCTCCACGCCCGGGGACCCATGGGCCTGGATGAGCTGAGTACCTATAAATATATCATCTGCGGCAACGGCCAGATCCGCTGACACTCCCTCGCCGCTCTCTCATACATAAAACGACCGCCCCCGTCAGTTTCGGGGGCGGTCGTTTATGTATGGGTTTATTATTTGTTCAGGAACTCATCGATGGACTTGGCGCCCAGCTTGCCGGCACCCATGGCCAGGATGACGGTGGCGGCACCGGTAACGGCATCGCCGCCGGCGTAGACGCCCTCACGGGAGGTGAGGCCATCCTCATTGACAATGATGCAGCCCTTCTTATTGACCTCCAGGCCCTTAGTAGTGGCCTTGATAAGGGGGTTGGGGGTGGTGCCCAGGGACATAATGACGGCATCCACGGGAAGGTCGAACTCGCTGCCCTTCTTCTCCACAGGGCGGCGGCGGCCGGAGGCATCCGGCTCACCCAGCTCCATCTCAATGCAGGTCATGGATCTCACACAGTCCTGCTCGTCGCCATTGATCTGAACGGGGTTATTCAGGGTCTTGAAGATGACGCCTTCCTCGATAGCGTGCTCCACCTCCTCGTGACGGGCGGGAAGCTCCTCCATACCGCGGCGGTACACCACATACACCTCGGCGCCCAGACGCTTGGAGCAGCGGGCAGCGTCCATAGCCACGTTGCCGCCGCCGACAACAGCGACCTTCTTGCCCTTGAGGTCCATAATGGGGGTGTCAGAGTCGGGCTTATAGGCCTTCATCAGATTGATACGGGTGAGGAACTCGTTGGCGGAATACACGCCCTTTAGATTCTCACCGGGGATGTGCATAAACATGGGCAGACCCGCGCCGGAGCCCACAAACACGGCCTCAAAGCCGTTTTCCTCCATCAGCTCGTCGATGGTGATGGTGCGGCCCACAACGATGTTGGTCTCCACCTTCACGCCCATGGCCTTGAGCCCGTCCACTTCCTTCTGCACGATGGTCTTGGGCAGACGGAACTCGGGAATGCCGTACACCAGCACGCCGCCGGCCAGGTGCAGGGCCTCGTACACGGTGACATCATAGCCCTTCTTGGCCAGGTCGCCGGCGCAGGTAAGGCCGGCAGGGCCGGAGCCTACAACAGCTACCTTATGGCCGTTGGACTGGGGCTTTTCGGGAGCCTCGGTGCTGTGGGCGTTGTGCCAATCGGCCACGAAGCGCTCCAGGCGGCCGATACCCACGGCCTCACCCTTCTTACCCCGGACGCAGTGCATCTCGCACTGGCTCTCCTGGGGGCAGACGCGGCCGCACACGGCGGGCAGGGAGCTGGTCTGATGGATCACCTGATAGGCGCCCTCATAGTCCTTTTCCACGATCTTTTGAATAAACTCGGGGATGCGGACATTCACGGGGCAGCCGTTTACACAGGGGTGGGCCTTGCAATTCAGGCACCGGGCAGCCTCGTCCAGAGCCTGCTCCTCAGTGTAGCCCAGGGCCACCTCCAGAAAGTTATGATTGCGGACGTTGGGGTCCTGAGAAGGCATAGGATTCTTATCCTGACGCATATTCACAGCCATCTTACTTTACCTCCTTCTTAAAGAGGTTGCAGACCTCTTCGTGCTTATGTACCTCGAAATCGTGATACATCTGGTTGCGCTTGACAGCCAGGTCCCAATCCACCTTCTGCCCGTCGAAGTCGGGGCCGTCCACGCAGGCGAACTTGGTCTCGCCGCCTACGGTCAGGCGGCAGCCGCCGCACATGCCGGTGCCATCGATCATGATGGGACTCATGGAGACAGTGGTGGGCATGCCATAGGGCGCGGTGGTCTTGCAGACAAACTTCATCATGACTATGGGGCCGATGGCGAAAATCTCGTCATACACGTTACCGGCGTCCAGCAGCTCCTTCAGGGCCTCAGTGACCAAGCCCTTCTGGCCATAGGAGCCGTCATCGGTGCAGACCTTCAGGACGGAGGAAACGGCCTTGAACTTATCCTCCAGAATCACCACATCCTTGCTCTTAAAGCCCACCACGGCGTGGACCTCGGCCCCGCAATCGTGGAACTTCTTCAGCACCGGATAGGCGATGGCGCAGCCGACGCCGCCACCCACTACGCAGACCTTTTTCTTGCCCTCAGTCTCAGTGGGCTTACCCAGAGGACCGACGAAATCGTGCAGGCAATCACCCTGCTCCTTGTGGCTGAGCTTTTCCGTGGTAGCGCCCACGGTCTGCACGATGATCGTAACGGTGCCCTTTTCCCGGTCATAGTCATGGATGGTGATGGGGATACGCTCGCCATTTTCATCCACCCGCAGGATGATGAACTGGCCCGGCTGTGCCTTCTTGGCCACCATGGGAGCCTCGATCTCATACAGGATCACGGTCGGCTTCAAGGCTGTTTTTGTAACAATGCGATACATACGTTATCTTCCTTCCTCGTTGAGTTCTTTTGGAAAAATACTGTCTTACTTGCCGGAAGTTTGTTCCAGGGTTTATTTTAACATTAAATTTCCATCCCGTCAATTATTCCGCCCAACATCTCCGGCGAGAATCGTCACCTTTCGGCCCTCGATCCGCACCTCGCCGCCGTCGCGCATTTTCTTCAGCTCCCGCATCATGGCGCTGCGGTCGGTGGATATGTAGTCCGCCAGGGCACTGAGGGAAAAGGGCAGGTTGAAGCTTCCGCCGTTTTTGGCCTGCTGCAGAGAGAAATAGCACAACAGCTTATCCCGGATGCTGCGGCGGCTAAGCACCTCCACCCGCTCAGACAGGGCCGATGCCTTCTCGCTGATAAGGTGGAACATATTCTCTATCATGCGGTTGTGATGGCCGCAGTTTTTTTCACACCGGTTCTCCAGCTTTTCCTCCGGGAAAAACCAAACGCAGCAGGGCTTTTCACATGTCACGTCCACGCTGTCGCCCAGCACGTTGCGAAACATGAGCATCTCCCCAAACACACCCCCGGGCTGCAGATGCTCTAAAATGGTGCGGTCTCCCCGCTGATCCACCCGCTCCACAATGGCCGAGCCTGTAGCCAGCACGCCGATGGTGCGGCGGCCGGAATCAAAATCGTAGACCAGCTCCTCAGGCTTGAAGCACCGCTCCTGCACCCCGAAGCACTCGTAGATGCGCCGGCACTCCTCCGGTGAGATTCCGTCAAATACCGGCGTTTGGGGAATGGTCATAGTCCGCCTCCCTTTCCGGGCTGTCTGCGCCGCAGCGCAGGCCCCTTTTATCTCTCTTATGGCCGATGATAACATACACGATGATATACACCACACCGCCCCAGGCAAAACCTGCCGCCAGGTCTATGAAGGCATGCTGCTTCACCAGCAGCGTAGACGCTGCAATGATGGCAAACCATACGGTACCCAGGATCTGCCAGATCCGCTTCAGCTTCGGCGAGTGCCACATGGCGGCAATAGCTGCCACCACACCCAGCACATGAACGCTGGGAAACACATTGGCATTATTATCGGCAGCCCAGGTCATCTGCAGGATCCAGGTGCAGATATTATGCCGGGGCAGCACCGCCGGGCGCAGGTCCTGTCCGTTGGGCACAAGAAAGCAAAAGAGGGTGGCGGTGGTGTAGGCGATGGCGATAAACCACATATACCGCCGGAAGCTCTCCGGATCCTTTACAATGAAAAACACACCCAGTACAAACAGCAGGATGCTCCAGCTGTTGTAGGGGATGACGAAATACTCACAGAAGGGGATGTAGTTGTCAATAACGGTCTGGGTGGCCCAGTAATTGTCGGTGACCACATGCTCCACAGTGAAGTACATAATCAAATATACCGGCATATATAGGCCCCACCACATATGGGGATGGGTTTTAATGAATTGCTTGATTTTTTGCATGAATATCCTCCAACGCAGCTATACCGGCGAAAAATCCTTTGCCTTTTCCGCCTGTGGGCAGCAAGCTTAGCGAGGTCTTTTAGAGAAGCGGACGCCGCAGGGCTGCAAATAAGCACCCTGCCATTATAACACATTTCCCGGCAGATGCCATAGGGAGAAACAGAAATATCACAGTTTTTTAACATTTTTTAAATGCGGCGACTTGCGGAAAGGGCCGTTCTTATATTATACTGTATGCATCTGTCAAATTTTGAGGAGGATGCAGTATGCTGCTGAACCGTGAAAACAAAGAAAACCGCCAGGTGGTGCTGACCATCCAGGTGGAGCAAAGCGCCTGGGAAAAGGCCCTGGAGGACGCTTATGAGCAGAGCAAGTCTCTTTTTAAAAAAGAGGACGGCTCCTTGCCCACCCGTCAGGAAATGGAGGAAAAGCACGGCGCGGATGTGTTCTATCAGGACGCGGTGAACAGCACCTTCCCCGTGGCTCTGGTGGAGGCCGTGCGCCAGGAGGACATCAGCGTGGCCGGGGCCCCGGAGCTGAGCGTGGAGGCCATCGGCCCCGAGGGCTATGTATTCACCGCCCTTATTGATTTGTATCCGGAGGTAAAGCTGGGCCAGTACAAGGGGCTCTCCGCCCCCCGGCCTCAGGTGGAGCTGTCCGATGACGACGTCACCGCCGCCATTGACGAGTATCTGCAGGGCCACCTTACCGAGGAGCACCCGAAAAAGGCCGCCATGGGCGACGAGGTGGTGCTGGACTTTGAGGGCTTTGTAAACGGCGTTCCCTTTGAGGGGGGCAAGGCCGAGGAATATCCCCTGCTGCTGGGCAGCGGCTACTTTATCCCCGGGTTTGAGGAGCAGGTGGCCGGCATGGCCGTGGGCGACGAGCGGGACATCCCCGTCACCTTCCCCACCCAGTACGCCCCGGAGCTGGCGGGCAAGGACGCAGTGTTCCACATCAAGGTCCACAAGATCACCCGCCGGGCAAGGCCCGTCATGAGTGAGGAATTTGCCAAATCCCAGGGCTTTGCCGATGCCTCCGCCCTGCGCCGGAGCATCATGGAGCAGGCCGTGCGCAATAAGCAGCAGGAGGCCGCCGATGCCTACGCCGATGCACTGGTGCAGCAGGTCATCGAGGGCATGGAGGTGGATATCCCGGAGCGGATGGTCACCTGCCAGCTGGACGGGCTCATGCATGACTTAGAGCAGCAGCTGATGCAGCAGGGCGCCACCATGGACGCCTATCTGGAGATGGCCGGTATCACCCGGGAGGACCTGCGCCGCCAGGCGGAAGCCAGCGCCCGGGCCTCCGTGGAATTTGAGCTGGCCATGACGGAAATTGCCCGGCTGGAGGATATCCGCTTCACTGACGCGGAGCTGGAGGAGAAATACACCCAGATGTCCGCCCTCTACGGCATGACCCCGGAGCAGCTGAAGCAGAACCTGCCTATAGAGCGCCTGACCCACGACCTGCGCCTGGCCCGGGCCCGGGCCATTGTGGTAGACAGCGCCAAGCCTCTTTGAGCCAATAAGCCAAAAGCGGAGGAGCCATAGGGCTCCTCCGCTTTTTATGACATTTCCTTCTTCCCCGGGGTGAGCTTGCGCTTGTTGCCCTGCTCATCCACGATCCAGGTGTTGTCCAGCTCCCGGCGGAGGTTTCCCATGATGCTGTTTAGGTACTCCTGCCGCAGGGCGGCCCGCTCCTCGGTCTCCTCCGGGGTCAGGCCCTGAGGGGTCTTGGCCTTGCGGGCCAGCTCGTTGATCCGTTCTATTTTCTTCTGTTCCATAGAATCGCTCCTTATATAAATCGTTTCATCGTAATGCCCGTGCGGCCCTTGCGGCTCTGTCCGCCCACCTCCGCCAGGCAGCACTTGCCCAGGCCCCGGATTGTCAGCACATCCCCTTGCTCCACCGAAAAATCCGGTCTGATGCAGGGCATCCAGTTTACCTCCGCCTTACCGCTGCGGATCAGCTCCGCCGCTGCGCTGCGGCTGATGGAAAAGCCCGCGGCGGCCACGCTGTCCAGCCGCAGGGAGGCCACAGTGTCCCGAATCAGCTTCACCGGCTGCTCCGGCACGGCAATCTCCTCCAGCCCGATCTCCGCCACGCGCAGGGGCACCCGGCCCGCCTGCTTCCATTCCCGCAGGAGGAAGTCCGCCACGCTGCTGCCCACCAGCACATCCGCCCAGTGGGGCGACACCAGAATATCCCCCACCTTCTCCCGCGTCAGGCCCAGGCCCATAAGGCTGCCTAAAAAATCCCGATGGGTGGGGTGGTCCGTCTCATAGAACCGGCATCGCAGGCACCGCACCGCCGTTTCGTCCGGCCCATCCATCCAATCCGGCAAAAAGTGCAGCTGCCGGCGCTGGGCTCCCTCGCAGCCGCCCCAAAAGGCAAACCCCTCCCGATCGCCCAGAGCCTGCATCAGCTGCCCGGCCAAGGCCTGCTCATGGGGAGAGAGAAATCCGCTCGCCTCCGGCACATTCCGGCTGCGGCAGCGCTCCCAGCCGTCCCATAGGCGGCCCAGCAGCACCCGCTCCTCCGCCGAGGCGGAGAGTTTATCCAAAAGCTCCCTGCGGTTCAAAACCATTCCTCCCGTAGTTTGTGGTAAAAACGCCCTGCCAAAGCAGGACGTTTTATGATCGTTACCGAACCAAGGCCTCAATAGTAAGAGTCTGTCCCTCCACCGAGGCGGTGATGATGGCCTTTCCGAAGGAAACCGCCGTTACCACACCCGAGGCATCCACGGTGGCAATTTGGCTGTCAGAAGAACTCCAGGTGACCGTGGCATCCGTCCCATCCACCTCCAGGGGAGCTGTTTCCCCAACATTGAAGGAAAACTGCCCTCTCGACCCATAAATAGATTGCAGCACCAAATCCTTCCCGGTAGGCGTGTCCGGCGTGTCAGGCGTATCCGGCACATCCGGCGTAACGGGTTCCGTCGGCTGATCCACCGCTGCCGTCACCGCCACGCGGCAGGTGGCCGTGGTGTCCGCCGCCGAGGCCGTTATCACAGCGCTGCCGGTGCTCACGGCCTGCACGGTGCCGTTGGCGGAGACAGTGGCCACGGCCTCGTCGCTGCTGGAGAAGGCCACCTTGTCCGCGCCGGAAACCGTAAGCGCAAAGCTGCTGCCCACGGTAAGCTCCACACTGGTTTTATTTATGGTCAGCACGGCGGGCTCGGGGGTGGGGGCATCCTTTTCGCCGGTAAAAAATGCCGTGATCTGGTTGCCGAATATGGTATAGGCCGCCAGGCCCAGCACCAGCACCAGGCACACGATCACCACGCCGCCGCCCACCTTGGGCTTGGCCCGGCCGCCGCCGGTGCGGTGCCCGGCGCTTTTCACGGGCTTGCTGCTATGGCGTTCTTCATCCTCTTGGCAGAAGGGGCAGGTTTTATATGTATCGGAGAACATCTCTCCGCATTTCGGGCATTTCAGCAGACGCATTGTATATCCTCCCAGGCAAATTCTCTACGTTCTATTATACGGTTTTCTCCCCATGCGTCAACTGAAAAACATGGAAATTCATCCTTTTTTTACATTGTTCCTTGCTTTTGTCCACTCAGTTTTCTATAATAGAATAAAATGTATTGAAGCGGAGGGTCATCGCCTATGCATACCATGATCATCGGCATCGCCGGGGGCACCGGCAGCGGCAAAACCACCCTAACGGACCACCTGGCCGCCCACTTCGGCCCGGCCATCAGCGTGGTGCATCATGACAACTATTATAAGCGCCAGGACGTTCCCTTTGAGGTGCGCTGCCAGCAAAACTACGACCATCCCGATGCCTTTGACACGGACCTGATGGTCCAGCAGCTGAAGGAACTGAAGGCCGGCCGCACCATTCGCTGCCCCGTGTACTCCTATGCCGACCACAACCGCACCGATGAAACGGTGCTCATCCGGCCCGCCCCGGTGATTATCGTAGAGGGCATCCTCATTTTCCACGACCCCCGGCTGCGGCAACTGATGGATATCCGCATCTCTGTGGAGACCGATGCCGACGTGCGCATCCTGCGCAGAGCTCTGCGGGATGTGGAGGAGCGGGGCCGCTCCATGCAATCCATTGTGCAGCAATACCTCACCACCGTCAAGCCCATGCATGAGCAGTTTGTGGAGCCCACGAGAAAATATGCCGACATTGTGGTGCTGGAGGGCGGGCACAACCTGGTGGCCCTGGATCTCATTATGCAGCGCATTGCCGGCCACATTGCGGAAAATCCGCCGGAGGATGCAACATGAGCGGAGGCAGGCTCCTTCGGTACTCCTTGGCGGGGCTGTGCATCGCTCTGGCAGCGTTCTTCCTGCTGCCCTTGGCCATCGGTGCGCACCATATCGGGATGTTTTTCCCGGCGGCGGTGCTGGGTGTCCTGGCGTGGATGCTCCTGCGCCCCCAAAAGCTCAAAATGCTGCTCACCGGCAAGGGCCGCATCCTGTGGCGCAGCCTGCTGGCGCTTTTCGCCGCAGGCCTGCTGTGCGTGGCCGTGATCCTGGGGCTGATGGCTCGTCAGGCGGCGGACCGGCCCGAGGCCGTAGGGCCCTGCACGGTGCTGGTGCTGGGGTGTGAGGTCCGGGGCCTTCGGCCCAGTAAGATGCTGGCTGCCCGCATCGACAGCGCCTACGATTATCTCACCGCCAATCCCGAAGCAGTGTGCGTGGCCTGCGGCGGCATGGCTGACGACGAGATCATCACCGAGGCCCAGTGCATCCGGGACGAGCTGGTGCGCCGGGGCATCGACCCGGGGCGGATCTATCTGGAGGAAAAGTCCCTGAACACCCGGCAGAACATCTCCTATGCCGCGGACATCATCCGGGCAAAGGGCCTGCCCACGGAGGTAGCCGTGGCCAGCGACAATTTTCATCAGCTACGGGCGGCCATATATGCCCGCGGCAGCGGCCTGGAGGCCCAATCCCTGGGCTGCCGGTCCTACTGGCTTTTGGGCCCCGGCTACTGGGCCAGAGAGGTCATTGCCGTAGCCGCCGCCTGGGCCTTTGGGCGATAAAGTGATGGTGATTTGTATATTCTTGCCCGATTTATACAAATAGGAGTCAAAAGCTTCATGGCACTTGTATCCGCAGACTACAGGCTTTTTTCTTGCAAGGCTCTTTGGATTCTGCGGCGATCTGAAAAAACAGACGGCTGACTATGTCAGCCGTCTGTTTTTTCAGAAGGAAAATACCACGCCCACCACGGCGGAGGCCAGGATGAACAAAATAGGATGCAGGCCCTTGGTGGGCTTCACCCATCGGGTGAGGACCAGCAGCACAGCTGCAAGAAGGACAGCCTTCCAGTTCAGCGCAGCCAGGCCCGTCATGCCGCTGTTGAGCAGGGCCACTCCCGCCACACTGAGACCCGCCGCCGCCACCATGGCCGCCGAAGCCGGGCGCAGGCCGTAGAACACGCTCTGGACGATGCGGCTGTCCCGGAAGCTGCGCAGAAACGCGGCGATGATCAAAATGACGATGATAGACGGCGTTATCAGGCCAATGGTAGCAATGACCGCCCCCGGAACGCCCCCCACCTGGAAGCCCACATAGGTAGCCATATTCACACCGATGGGGCCCGGAGTGGACTCGGACACGGCCAGCATATCGGCGATTTGGGAGGTGGTGAACCAATCCGGATGCCGGGCGGACATATCATAGAGGAAGGGCAGGGTGGCCATGCCGCCGCCGACGGCAAAAAGGCCGGTCTTAAAATACTCGTAAAACAGCAGCAGATAGATCATTTCTTCTCCCTCCCCTTCACGGCCTGAAGCACTACGCCCGCCAGGCCCGCCGCCAGCACATACAGAATAGGCGACACATCGAGAACGAAGGACAAAACCAGGATCAGCCCAAAAATCCCCCAGCACCAGGCATCCTTCATAGCGCCCTTCACCAGCTTCAGCACGGCATTAAAGATCAGCACGCACACGCACACCCGGATGCCCGCAAAGGCGTGCTGCACCCAGCTAAGGTGGGCGTAGGCGGTGATGACCTTGGCCAAGGCGGTGATGATGATAAGGGATGGGAACACTACCCCCAGGGTTGCTATGATGCCGCCGGCGACCCCGGCGTGTTTCTGCCCCACAAAGGTGGCAGTGTTCACGGCGATGACACCCGGGGTACACTGGCCGATGGCGAAATAGTCCGTCAGCTCCTCGTCGGTGGCCCATCCCTTTTTCTCCACCACCTCACGCTGCAATATAGGCAGCATGGCGTAGCCCCCGCCAAAGGTCATAACGCCCACCTTGGCGAAGGTGTAAAACAGCTCCCAAAGATCTTTCAGCATTGTTATCACTCCGTATATCCATAAAGTCCGCGCACCGACACCTCGCCGCTGCGCACGGTCTCCTCTGTTCCGTCCTCATGGCGCACCACCAGGCCGTACCGCTCATCAATTCTCAGGGCCTGCACCGTCTCCCGGCTATCGCCCCGAAGGAGGCGCACTGTCTTGCCTACGTTCAGGCAGGCCGCCCGATAGTCTGCCAGCCATCTTTCCGGGACAAACAGCACCTCCCGGCGCAGGTAGTCCATCTCCTCCAGCAGGGCCGCCGCCAATTGGGCCCGGCAGACCCTCCCGCCCAGGGACAGGTCCAGAGAGGTGGCAATGTCCGCCACCTCGCCGGCGAAATCCTCCGGCTGCTGGTGAACATTGATGCCGATGCCCACCACCACATGTGACACATGGCCGCTCTCGCCCTCCAGGGACATCTCCGTGAGGATGCCCGCCAGCTTACGCCCCCCCAGCACCAGGTCATTGGGCCATTTGATCTGCGGCCGGACACCGATCACCCGCTGAACGGCGCGGCAGACAGCCACGGCGCTGAGAGCCGTCAGCGGCAAAAGCTCCTCCGGGGCGCAATCGGGCCGCCAAAGGATGGAGAAAAACAGGCCCTTGCCTGCCGGGGACTGGAAGCTGCGGCCCCGGCGCCCTCGGCCCGCCGTTTGGCAATCCGCCAGCACCGCCGTTCCGTCGGGGGCCCCCTCCAGAGCCAGGCGGCGGCAGAAAGAGTTGGTGGAGTCCACCGTTTCCAGCACATGGAGATTCTCCCGAGTCCGGTGTAAATACTGCTCCACCGTCTCCCGGGAGAGGAAATCCGGGGCGCCTATGAGCCGGTAGCCCCGGCCTGTCCGGGCCTCGATGTCGTACCCCTGACGGCGCAGAGCCTCCACCGCTTTCCATACGGCGGCCCGGCTGATGCCCAGGGTCCGGCTCAGCTCCTGACCGGAGAGATAGTCTCCGCTCTCCTGCAGAGCCCGGCACACACGCTGCTGACTCATGCTCGTTTCCTCCTCTCCAAAAAATGTGCATTCCCGCACTCCGGGCGGACAGAGTCGTCCGCCCCTACAATGATGCCGATACCCCCGCCGTGTGTATGACAAGGGGCGCGGTACAGGCGACCCCTCAGTCACGGCTCCGCCGTGACAGCTCCCCTTACGCAGGGGAGCCATTGGACGGGGGGATACGGATTGCCACAGCTGGTTTGCAAACCGGTCTCGCAATGGCATCTTTTTTGACAAAGAGAGTGTACCACCGCTATCTGAAATTGTAAACCAAATTCACATTAAAGGATTGACAAGTTTTTTATTTTGTTGTATTGTAAACCAAAATAGTTTGCAGAGAGGTTTACAAATATGAGCCAAAAAACGAAGATGCTGGCCCGGGCAGCCCTTTTGGCGGCCCTGACCGCCGTGGGGGCGTTTATTAAAATTCCCCTGGGCTACTCCTCCATCACCCTGCAATTTTTCTTTACGGCCATGGCCGGGTGCCTGCTGGGTCCCTATTGGGGTGCGGCCAGCCAGGGGGTATATGTGCTTCTGGGCCTGGTGGGCCTGCCCATTTTCACCCTGGGCGGGGGCTTTGGTTATGTGCTTCAGCCTACCTTTGGCTTTCTGCTGGGGCTTATCCCCTCGGCCCTGGTCATTGGGCTTATTACAAGGAAAAGCCGCCGGCCCCTGCGCATTATCCTGGCCTGCGCGGCGGGCCTGGCCACCCTCTACGCCGTGGGCCTGCCGTACATGGGATTGATTCTCAATGTGTACCTGGGCAAGGGCTGGAGCCTGGGGCGGCTGCTGCGGGATGGGATGCTTCTGTTCCTCCCCGGAGACGCCCTGAAAATCGCCGTGGCGGCGATTCTGTTCCCCAAGCTATCAGTTTTTTTCGACAAAAAACAGTGATTTTTTCGGTTTAAAATTGGTCTTACTCCTAATTGTCTTTTGTCTTTTGCCGCCGTATAATGTTCGAGATGAAATTTGAAGGGAGGCGACGACATGACCTTTTCTAACGCAAAAAAGAAATGCCCGACTGTTGCCGCCTCTGTTTTCATTTCTATATTTCCTTTTTGACCGGTATTTTTACCGGTCAATTTTTTTGCCGGTTTACAATTAAAAATGTAAATAAAATGAAGGAGGAGTTTCCCATGAAGAAGAAACACAACTTAGGCAATGAGGCCGTCTACGACGCCCGCACTCTGGGCCTGCCCCGGATGCTGGTGCTGGGCCTGCAGCATCTGTTCGCCATGTTCGGCGCCACGGTGCTGGTTCCCATCCTGGTGCAGAGCTACGGTCTGCCGCTCTCCATCCAGACCACCCTGCTGTTTGCGGGTCTGGGTACGCTGCTGTTCCATGTTTGCACCAAGCTGAAGGTCCCGGCCTTCCTGGGCTCCTCCTTCGCCTTCCTGGGCGGCTTCGAGGCGGTAGCCAAGCTGGATGTGGGCAAGTTCGCCACCATGACCGGTGAGGAAAAGCTCCCCTACGCCCTGGGCGGCATTGTCATCGCCGGCGGGCTGTACCTGGTGCTGGCCCTGCTGTTCAAGCTGGTAGGCCCCCAGAAGGTCATGCGCTTCTTCCCCCCCATCGTCACCGGCCCCATCATCATCCTCATCGGTCTGAACCTCTCCGGCACCGCCATCTCCAACGCCTCCACCTGCTGGTGGCTGGCTCTGGTGGCCATCGCCATCATCATCGTGGCCAACATCTGGGGCAAGGGCATGGTAAAGATCATCCCCATCCTGCTGGGTGTGGTGGGCAGCTACATTGTAGCCCTCATCGCCGGCCAGGTGGATTTCACCGAGGTAGGCAAGGCCGACTTTGTGGGTCTGCAGCAGTTTGTCATCGCCAAGTTTGACCTGACATCCATCCTGGTCATGGCCCCCATCGCCATCGCCGCCATGATGGAGCACATCGGCGACATGTCCGCCATCTCCTCCACCACCGGGAATAACTTCATCGCGAACCCCGGCCTGCACCGCACTCTCCTGGGCGACGGCCTGGCCACGGTGGTGGCCGGTATGTTCGGCGGCCCCGCCAACACCACCTACGGCGAAAACACCGGCGTCCTGGCCCTGAGCAAGGTGTATGATCCCCGGGTCATCCGTCTGGCCGCCGTCTACGCCATCATCCTCTCCTTCTCCCCCAAGTTTGATGCTCTGGTCAACTCCATCCCCACGGCCATCGTGGGCGGTGTCAGCTTCGTGCTGTACGGTATGATCTCCGCCGTGGGTGTGCGCAACGTGGTGGAGAACAAGGTAGACCTGACCAAGTCCCGGAACCTGATCATCGCCGCGGTGATCTTCGTCAGCGGCCTGGGCTTCAGCTCCACCGGCGGCATCACCTTCACCGTGGGCGGCGCGGACATCACCCTCACAGGCCTGGCCATCGCGGCCCTGTGCGGCGTGATCCTCAACGCCATCCTCCCCGGCAACGACTACGAGTTCGGCGCAGATCCCCAGGGCGACAAGTCCGCCGACCTGGGCAGCTACTAAGGCAAGGCAAAAAAATACCCAAACAGGAGGCGGCCTATGCCGCCTCCTGTTTTTTGCGGGAAGGGACCTATGGCCGGGCACACGGGCCCCGCCCCTACGCCCCCCATGATGGACTTCCGTAGGGCGGCGTGCCCTCACACCGCCGCAAGGGGCGGACAGTGTCGTCCACCCCTACGGATGGGTTTGGGGCCGATGCAACCGGGCCGATGTGGGCATCGGCCCCTACGAAGGTTTCCCTCTCAAAAAAGTCCGAGCGCCCCATTTTGGGGGCGCTCGGTGCTTTTTGATTTTGATTTTTACTTCTTGGCCTTGCTGTCCACCACCTGGCGGAGCAGGGCGACAAACGCATCCAGGGACATGGCGCCCAGATCGCCGTCGGTCCGGTGCCGGGGAGAGACGGTTCCGTTTTCCATGTCGCGGTCGCCTACCACTACCATGTAGGGCACCTTCTCCATCTGCGCATCGCGGATCTTCTTGCCGACCTTCTCGTTGCGGTAGTCCACCTCCACCCGGAAGCCCTGACTCTCCAAAGCCTTGGCTGCATCGGCGCAGTAGTCGGCAGCCCGGTCGGTGACGGGCAGGAAGCGCACCTGCTCGGGTGCCATCCAGGTGGGCAGGGCGCCGGCATACTCCTCAATGAGGTAGGCCAGGGTGCGCTCATAGCAGCCCAAGGAGGTACGGTGGATGATGTACGGCAGAGCCTTCTCGCCGTTTTCGTCAATATAGTACATACCGAAGCGCTGAGCCAGGAGCATATCGATCTGGATGGTGACCAGGGTATCCTCCTTGCCGAACACATTCTTATACTGAATATCCAGCTTGGGGCCGTAGAAGGCGGCTTCATCGATGCCGATCTCGTACTTCACGTCCAAATCGTCCAGTATCTGGCCCATGACGCGCTGGGCCTCGTCCCACTGCTCCTTGGTGCCCTCGTACTTGTTGTTGGGGTTGGCGGGGTCCCACTGGGAGAAGCGGAAGGTACATTTATCCAGCAGGCCCACGGTGCCCAGGCAGTACTTGGCCAGCTCCAGGCAGCCCTTGAACTCCTCCTCCAGCTGGTCCGGGCGCAGCACCAAATGGCCCTCGGAAATAGTGAACTGGCGGACGCGGATGAGCCCGTGCATCTCGCCGGAGTCCTCATTGCGGAACAGGGTAGAGGTCTCGCCCAGGCGCATGGGCAGATCGCGGTAGGAGCGTTGGCGGTTCAGATACACCTGGTACTGGAAGGGGCAGGTCATGGGCCGCAGGGCGAAGCACTCCTTGGTCTCGTCGTGGGGGTCGCCCAAGATGAACATACCGTCCAGATAGTGGTCCCAGTGGCCGGAGATTTTATAAAGCTCCCGCTTGGCCATGAGGGGGGTCTTGGTCAGCAGGTAGCCGCGCTTCTGCTCAACATCCTCCACCCAGCGCTGTAAAAGCTGAATGACCCGGGCGCCCTTGGGCAGCAGAATGGGCAGGCCCTGTCCGATATAGTCCACGGTGGTGAAGTACTCCAGATCCCGGCCCAGCTTATTGTGGTCGCGCTTGAGGGCCTCCTCCCGCTGCTTCAGATACTCGTCCAGCTCCTCCTTTTTGGGAAAAGCCACGGCGTAGATACGCTGAAGCATCTTGCGGTTGCTGTCGCCGCGCCAATAGGCGCCGCAGCACTGGGTCAGCTTGATGGCATTACCCTTGATGCGGCCGGTGGAGTCCAGGTGGGGGCCTGCGCACAGGTCTACGAACTCGCCCTGCTTATAAAACGAGATGTGTGCGTCGGCGGGCAGATCGTTAATAAGCTCCACCTTGTAGGGCTCGTCCTTCTCCTGCATGAAGGCGATGGCCTCTTCCCGGGGCAGCTCGAAGCGCTCCAGCTTCAGCTTTTCCTTGCAGATCTTGCGCATCTCCGCCTCCAGGGCGTCCAGATGCTCCTGGGTAAAGTTGAAGGGGGCGTCGAAGTCGTAGTAAAAGCCGCCCTCGATGCTGGGACCAATGGCCAGCTTTACCTCCGGATACAGGCGCTTAACGGCCTGGGCCAGCACATGGGAGCAGGTGTGCCAATAGGTTTTGCGATACTCCGGGTTTTCAAAGGTATAGATGTTTTCTTCGCTCATGGGTCATATTCTCCTTTCTTGGGGTGACAAAAAGCCTCACCCCTGACAAAATTCAGGGGTGAGGTAAAAAGCTTTACTCCACGGTTCCACCCTGCTTACGGAAATACTCCGTCGCTCGTGTCCTCTGTAACGGGAGGCCCCGTTCCGCTCCTCACGGACAGCTCGGGAGTGGTACCGATCCTTCCTCACCGCAGTGCGCTTTCAGCCGGGGCGCTCCTCTCTTTGGCGGCAGGCGGGGATCTCTTCTCCGTCAATGCATTTTCTTGATTACAGCATATTATAAGCACCTTTTCCCGGCTTGTCAATGGATAAGTTGCAAATTTTTCCCCTGCAAAATTTCCTCTGCCCTGTCCACCACGGTGGCCCGGGGTGCTGCGGCCAGCAGCTTCTCCCGGCCCCGGAAGCCCCAGCTCACGCCGATATACTTCATGGTGCAGTTTTGCGCCGTCTGAATATCCACCTCGCTGTCGCCCACATAGATGGCGCTATCCCGGGGGCAGCCCAGCTCCTTCAAGGCGCAAAGCACCAGATCCGGCGCGGGCTTGGGCGGCAGATCGTCCCGCTGGCCGAAGGCCGGCACGCCGGGGAAGAACTTCTGGGCCAAGGCCTTGGTGGTGGGGTCGGGCTTATTGGAGACGATGGCCACCTGCACTCCGGATTTCCGGAGCCTGTCCAGCAGCTCCGGAATCCCCGGATAGGGGCGGGTCTTGATGCAGTTGTGGGCCTGGTACCAGGCCTTATACTCTGTCAGCAGGGCCGCAAATTCCTCCTCCCCCACCGTATCCGGCAGGGCCCGGCGCATAAGCTTTCCCGCGCCGTTTCCTACAAAGGCGCGCACCTCCTCCAGCGTCCTGGCCGGGTAGCCGTGGGCCATGAGCACATGGTTCACGGAGTCCTGCATGTCCTCCAGGGTGTCCAGCAGCGTGCCGTCCATGTCAAACAGCACGGCCCGGGCCCGGGACTTTCTGTGCAGCCTCGGCAGGTACAGCAGTAGGCTGCTGCCCAGTATCAGCAACATGGCCACATAGTCCAGAGGTGCCGCCCGTTCCCGGAGAACTATCGCCCCGAGGATCGTGGTGAAGACAGGGCTTAGCGTGCAAAACAGGCTGGCCCGGTCCGCACCGATATGACTCCGGGCTATGGGCTGCAGGGTGTAGCCAAAGCCGGTACACACCACCGCCAGGGCGGCGATGATACCCCACTCCCCGCCGGTCTGAGGCAGCCGGGGCGACTCAAACAGGAAGGAAGCCAGCAGTGCATACAGGCCCAGAAAGCCCATCCCCAGTACGCCCAGGACGGAGCCATCCGTCTTGTGGCTGATGTGCTCAGTGGTAATGATGGCCACAGCGCACAAAAAAGCCGCCAGCAATGCGATGCATTCTCCCGCCCCCAGGCGGAAGCCCCCGCCCTTTAGGGCCAGCATAGCCACACCCCCCACGGCGATAGCGGCGCACAGCAGGCCCATAGCCTTGGGCCGGATGCGATGCAGAGCCGACTCCAGCAGCGGCACAAGGATAATAGCCAGATTCTCCAGCAGAGAAACCGTACCGGCGTGCGCCGTTTTGAGGGCCAGCATCTCGCAGCTCATCACCAGGAAAAAGAGGAAGCCCACCAGGGCTCCGCCCAAAACCGTGCAGCGGTCCAGCCTTCCCATCATCTTTTTGCCGAGCAGGGCAAACAGCAGTATAAATGCCAGCAAAAACCGCGCCGCCAGGATATTGAAGGCGCCCATGGTGCTCAACCCCATTTTGCTGAACACAAAAGAGGTACTGCCGGCTATGATAGCCGCCGTCATCAGCACCTCTGCTTTTCTCTCAGACATTTTTATACCTCCTCGGTATCGGGTCATTTTGCCCCCGTATTATATACCGCGCCGCGGCGCAAAGTAAACCCCCATATTCCTCTTTTTTATCTTTTTTTTACTCCCTTTTGTGCCAAAGTTCGCATTGCAAAGGTTCGCCGCCTGTGCTATACTGATGAAAAATCGCCGGGAGGTGCGGCATGGAACGGATCTTGGCCTATTTCGGCTCCTACAAGTTCATTTTCAGTGTCTGCATCGTGGCCGCAGCCCTGGTGTGCTGGCTGTTGCTGCGGCATCTGATTCACCGCTTCACGGAGAAAATCACTGCTGCCAGCGCCCTATCCGGCCGCCGCCAGACCTACCTGGCCCTGGCGCTGAACTCCGTGCGGGGGCTGCTGGCGCTGCTGGCGCTGATCCTGGTCCTGCAGGTCCACGGGGTGAATGTCTCCTCCCTGATAGCAGGCCTGGGTATCATCGGCGCCATTGTGGGCCTGGCGCTGCAGGACATGCTGAAGGACGTTATCATGGGCACCAATATCCTCACCGGGGAGTATTTTGCCGTGGGGGATGTGATTAAGTACGGCGACCTCACCGGCGAGGTGGTGCAGTTTTCCCTGCGCTCCACCAAGATCCGGGAGCTGGCTACCAATAATATCGTCACCGTTTCCAACCGGAACATCTTTGAGGCCACGAGGGTCAGCAATGAGCTGTTTATCACCGTTCCCACCTCCTATGCCGACGATCCCAATACCATTGAGCCCTTTTTACAGCAGCTTGCACGGGAGATTTCCGCCCTGCCGGATGTTGAGAGCTGTGATTTTCTGGGGCTGAGTAATTTAGGGGAATATTCAGTGGATTACCTATGGGGTCTGCGGGCCAAGCCCGCCGTGCAAAGCGCTGTGCGCCGCCGGGCCCTGGGCCACATCCGCCACCGGTTTGCGGAAAATGGCTTTACCATCCCTTACCCACAGATGGACGTACACACAGATTGAACACACAGCAAAAAGCAGGCCCGGGGCCTGCTTTTTTTGCCGATGAGGTAATGCTGGGCTGCAGAATTTTCTTCGTTCCGCCGCCCGGCATATATTTTATTATTTATTCCGCGGCAGCTTCCAGCATTGCCGCAGCGGCGGCCTGTCCCACCCGGCGGAAGGACTCCTCCGGCAGGAAAATCTCCATCCCCTCTCCGGTTTTCGCAAGCTCCGCCCGGCAGGCATTTACCAGGCATTCGCCGCCGGCGCCGTCCACGACCCGGCCCAAAAGCAGCACATTTTCGCACCCGAGCAATCTCCGATACCAGGGCAGGGTCTGCCCCAGCATGCGCCCCAAGGCGAAAAATGCCTCCAATGCCCGGCCATCGCCGGCTTCCGCTTGATCCTGGATCCAGCGCAATCTCTGCGCCGGGGTGTCTCCTTCCGGAGCAAGGCCGCATTGGGCTGCCAAGCGGATCACGCCCTCCTGGGAGAAATACCGCTCCCCCACGCCCCGGTCCCCGGACCAAGGATCCACAGGGGCGGCAGGATGCAGGTCCACCGGTAAAAATGCCAGCTCATTGAGCCAGCCGGTAATGCGTCCGCCGCCGTCCACATAGCCCCCCGCCTGGCTGGTGCCCATGGCGATGCCCAGGAGCTTCCGCCGCCCCAGGCTCACGGCCCCGGCCAGAGCCGCCACATCGCCGTCGTTGCACACGACGCAGGGAACATCCCCGCAGACCTCCCGCACCGCCCGGCGCAAAAGCTCCCGGCCGCAGTGGTCAAGCTCCGCAGCCGGCACACTCATAAACAGGCTGGACCGGCGAATTTCGCCCTCCAACACCACCCCGGCTGTGGAGATGCCCACGGCGTCCACCCCGGGCAGATGGGCCTTGGCTGCCCGCAGGGCTGCGGTGATGCCCTCATAGTGATAGCGCAGATCCCCGGCCGATTTGGGCTGCCAGACCACTTCCTCGGCATAAACGGTCTCTCCGTCCATCACCGCCGCAGCCTTGCGGTCGCTGCCGCCCAGGTCGATGCCGATGCGGCAGCCCACCGTACTGGCGGATATGGGATGCGCAGCCTCCTGCACCGCCGGCAGCGTCGGATGCAGCTCCACTCGAAAAGGCGCCCCATAGATGCCGGACATAAAATCCCGGTCAAAGGTCCTGACGCCGCCCGGGCCATAGGCCTCCTGCAGCCAGCGGAAAACCGTTTCATCCGCTGTCACCAGTGTGCAGCCACCCTGGAGCCACAGGGCTGTTTTTACCAGCAGCTGCGTATATTTTTCGTCCGCTGCCTGCTGCTCCTGTGCCTGGTGCAGCCTTAGTGAAAGGTGCGTGCATCCCCCGGGGTGCAGCACCGCCACCGTGGCGGTGCGGTCTGCCGTGGTCTCATGGGCCCGCACAAAGGCGCCTATGGGCCGGAAATCAATCTCCATCGGTGACGACGCCGGCCAGGTCCACGCTCTTGCCGTCCCGCCACAGGCGCTCCAGGCCGTAAAACTCCCGGGCCTCGCCGCTGAACACATGCACGGCGATGCAGCCGTAGTCCAGCAGCACCCAGGTGCCGCCCCGATAGCCCTCCCGGTGCAGGGGCTCCTCGCCGGCCTGCTCCGTGAGTTCCTTTTCCACGTTGTCCACCAAGGCGTTGATCTGCGTGTTGGACGAGCCGGTACATAGCACAAAATAATCCGCCAGGGTGGTCAGGTCCGCGATCTCCAGCACCTGGATCTCCCGGCCCTTCTTCTCCGACAGTGCCCGGGCCGCCAGCAGCGCCAGTTCTCTGGGTGTTTTATTCATTCTATCGTTCCTCCGATCTCTCGTTGTATATAGCTTAGAGCCTCCTGCGTATTGGGATGCACCGGGCTGCCGTAGCCCTGCAGCTCCACGATGGAATCCGCCAGGGCCCGGCACAGGCCCCGGTCCAGGTCCTCATGCACCGCCGTGCGCAGCTCCTCCACCCCGGGAAAGCTGCGGCTGGGCTCAATATAGTCCGCCAGATAGATAATCTTCTCCAGCAGGGTCATGTCCGCCTTGCCGGTGGTGTGGTAGAAAATGGCGTTATAAATTTCGTCCGAAACGCCGAAGCGGTCCCGGGCCACCGCCGCGCCGGTCTTGGAATGGAGCAGCTTGAGATAGTTCCGCTCCATCTCGTCCAGCGGGATGGCGTAGTGTCGGCACAGGGACAGCTGCTGGGGAAGATCCAGCTTCTTGGTGCAGTCGTGGAGCAGGGCCGCGATCCTGGCCGCCGTCACATCCGCGCCGTATTTTTCCGCCAGGAAGGCCGCCTCCTGCTCCGTGCCCAGCACATGGGGCATACGCTTGGGCTTTAAATAGCTCAGGGCAATGGGCCGCAGCTCCTCCGGCGTCAGATGCTTCAGATCCGTCGCCGTGCCATACAGCCCCTTGCGCAGAATATACCCGTACACCGGCTCGGTGAGATACGCCCGGCCCCGTCCCCGGGCCAGCTCCTCCCGCAGCTGCGTAGAGGACACCTCGATGACCTCCGGGTTCATCACCACGGTCACCCGTGCTGAAAATGCCTTCTCCAGCTTTTCCTTCTGCCGGGCAAAGGCCGCCGCCTCGTCCGCCGTCCTGCGGCTGAACACCGCCAGGGTGGCCAGGCGGCAGATCTCCTCCGGTCGGCGCCAGCTCTCAAAGGAGAGAAACATGTCCGATCCCATGAGGAAAAACAGCTCATCCGCCGGATACTGCTCCCGCAGCGCCGCCAGTGTGTCGCAGCTGTAGCTGGCCCCCTGCCGCCGCAGCTCCAGGTCCGTCACCTCTGCCGGAACCGGCAGCTCCCCGGTACACAGCTGTACCATTTCCAGCCGATCCGCTGCATCGGCACTGCCCGCAGGCAGGGGCTTGTGGGGCGGGATGGCATCCGGCACCAGCAGGAGCTTGTCCAGGCAAAGCTGCTTGGCCGCCGCTGCGGCCGCCGTCAGATGCCCCCGATGGATGGGATTGAAGGTGCCGCCGTAAATTCCGATCCGCATGGTCACACGCTCCGGCGGGGCGCCTTCACCAGCTCGATCTTGCGCTTGGTTTTATCGTGCTGCATGCGGTACAGGACGAATTTGTTCCCGATGACCTGCACCACCTCACTGCGGGTGGCCACCTTCAGCTCCTCGGCAGCCTCCCGCGCAGTGAGCATGGAATTCTCCAGCACCTTGCCCTTAACCAGCTCCCGGGCCTCCAGGGCATCGTCCGCCTGCTTCACCAGGTTGTCGCTGATACCGTCCTTACCTATATGAATGATGGTGTCCAGGGCAGAGGCCAAGCCCCGCAGCTGGGCACGCTGCTTGCTTGTCAGTTCCATAATCAGTTCTTCTCCAAATACTCTTTTAATTCCACCGCAAAGGCCCGCAGGGCATTGCCCCGGTGGCTGATGGCGTTCTTCTCCTCAGCTGTCAGCTGGGCAAAGGTCTTGCGCAGGCCCGGCACAAAGAATACCGGGTCATAGCCAAAGCCGCCGTCTCCCATAGGGGCGTAGGCAATGGTGCCCGGGCATTCGCCCTCCGCCGTCAACTCTGTGCCGTCGGGGAATAGGCACACCACAGAGGTGTGGAAATGGGCCGCCCGGGTCATGGAGCCCCGCATGTTCTGCAGCAGCAGGCGGCAGCGGGCCGCGTCGTCATCCAGCCCGCCGTACCGGGCGGAGTATACCCCCGGGGCGCCGTTTAGGGCGTCTACGCACAGGCCGCTGTCGTCGGCGATGGCCGGCAGACCGCTGGCCTCCATGACGGCCCGGGCCTTGATGCGGGCGTTTTCCGTGAAGGTTTCACCGTCCTCCTCCGGCTCAAGGTCCAGACCCAGATCCGATTGGAGCACCACCTCCACGCCCAGCTCACCTAAGATTTTCTGCATTTCTGCCAGCTTTCCCTTGTTGTGGGATGCCAATATAAATTTCATAATGCCGTCTCCTTTACCGCTGCAAAATCTCCCGCTGCTTTTCCATCAGCTCCCGGATGCCCTTCGCGCACAGGCGCACCAGCTCCTGCTGCTCCGAGAGGGTAAAGCTCCGGCCCTCGCCGGTGCCCTGGAGCTCAATGAGCTCCCCTTTTTCGTTCATGACGCAGTTCAGATCCACCTGGGCCCGGCTATCCTCGCTATAGGGCAGATCCAGCACGGGCACCTCATCGATGATGCCCGCACTCACTGCCGCCACCTGGTGGATAATGGGGTCCCGCATTACCTTCCCCTCCGCCAGCAGCTTGCGGCAGGCCAGGGCCAGGGCCACAAAGCCGCCGGTAACGGAGGCGGTACGGGTGCCGCCGTCCCCCTGCAAAACATCGCAATCCACGGTGATAGTCCGCTCCCCCAGAGCCTCCCTGTCCACCGCCGAGCGGAGGCTGCGGCCGATGAGCCGCTGAATTTCCGCACTGCGGCCGGAGAGCTTCAGCTTGTCAATGTCCCGGCGGGAGCGCTCCCGGTTAGCCCGGGGCAGCATGGAGTATTCCGCCGTCACCCAGCCGTGTCCCTCCGGCACATGGGGCGGTGTTTTCTCCTCCACCGAGGCGTTGCACAGCACCACCGTGTCGCCGCAGCGAATCAGTACGCTGCCCTCGGCGAATTTTATATAGTCCTTTGTCAGCTCCACGGGGCGAAGCTGGTCAAAGGCCCGTCCATCTGCTCTGGTCATAGTCTCCCCCCCTGTTAAAACAGATCGTTTACAAATTCCTCCGGGTCAAAGGGCTTCAGATCGTCGATGCCCTCACCCACGCCTACAAATTTAACCGGCACGCCCAGCTCCCTTGCGATGGCGATAACGATACCGCCCTTGGCCGTGCCGTCCAGCTTGGTGAGCACGATGCCCGTTAGGCCCGCCGTCTCCTTAAAGCTCCGGGCCTGGATAAGCCCGTTTTGCCCGGTGGTGGCGTCCAGCACCAGCAGCGTCTCCCGGCCCGCCTCCGGCAGCTCCCGGTCAATGATCTTGCGGAGCTTGGCCAGCTCGTTCATCAGGTTCTGCTTATTGTGCAGCCGCCCGGCGGTGTCGCACAGGACCACATCTATATTCCGGGCCTTGGCCGCCTGCAATGCATCAAACAGCACCGCTCCGGGGTCGGCCCCCTCATGCTGGCGCACAATAGGCACGTCCGCCCGCTTGGCCCATATCTCCAGCTGGTCGGCGGCAGCGGCCCGGAAGGTATCCGCCGCGCAGAGCAGGACCTTCTTGCCCTCCGCCTTCAGGCGGTTGGCCAGCTTGCCGATGGAGGTGGTCTTTCCCACGCCGTTGACGCCGGTGACCAGGATCACCGTGGGGCTCTTGGCGGTGTCCAGAGCAGTTTCGCCCACGGACAGCTTCTGCAGCAATATCTTCCGCAGCTCCGCCTTCACCTGCTCCGGATCCTTCATGTCGTAGCTGAACACGGCGTTGCGCAGGGAGTTTACCGACTCAGCGGCGATGTTCACCCCCACATCCGCCAGGATCAGGGATTCCTCCAGGTTATCAAAAAATTCATCGTCCAGCTTTTCCCAGTTCACATCCCCGAACCAGGCCTGCTTGAGCTTGCTGAAAATACCCATATGCTGCCTCCTGTTGCAATAATCAAAATGTATCGTTCCACTTTCGGCGAGCCAATACCCGCCGGGCCGCTCCATGCCCTTTCATAGGGGCGCCCCTCACGGTCGCCCGCCACTCAAGCAGTGGGGCGTCGAGGACGCCGCCCCCTACGAAATTCTATTGAAAAACGGCATGCAGGGGTCGGCCTCCCGGATGACCCGAGACACACTTGCACTGCATTTTCTGCAATATGTCCAATGTGTCATTGTGCGGCCAGTGCGCACACCGGCTGCGGCCATCCGTTTTCCCTCACTTGATTTTCATTTCCTTGCTCAACTCATTGAGGTTGGCCGTGAGCACCGTGGAGACGCCCCGCTCCTGCATAGTGATGCCGTAGAGCACGTCCGCCTCCTCCATGGTGCCGCGCCGGTGGGTGATGACGATGAACTGAGTCTTGCCGGCAATGCGCCGCATATACCTGGCGTAGCGCACCACATTGGATTCATCCAGTGCCGCCTCGATCTCATCCATCACGCAGAACGGCGTGGGATGCACCTTCAGTATGGCGAAATACAGGGCGATGGCCACAAATGCCTTCTCCCCGCCTGAGAGCAGCGACAGGGTCTTCAGCTGCTTGCCCGGGGGCTGGGCCTTGATCTCAATGCCGCAGCGGAGGATGTCGTTTTCATCCTCTAATTCCAGGGTGGCCCGGCCGCCGCCGAACAGCTCCAGGAAGGTCTCCTGGAAGCTCTGCTTGAGTATCTCAAACTGGGTAGCGAAGATCTCCGTCATCTGCTTGGTGATCTCCTCGATGATGCCCAGCAGCTCCTCCTTGGCCTTCTCCACGTCGTTTCGCTGGTCGGAGAGATAGGTATAGCGGGTGTTCACCCGGTCAAACTCCTCAATGGCGCCGATGTTGATGGCTCCCAGGCCCTTGATCTCCCGATTCAGCTCGCCGATGCGCCGGGTGGCCTTGGGCACGCTCTCCAGCTCGACACGCAGGGCCTGGGCATCGCTGTGGCTTAGCTCGTACCGTTCCCACAGCTTATCCAGAATTTGCTTTTCCTCCAAAGCGCTGCCGTTTAATTTGCCCTCCAGGCGAGTCACCTCTCGCTCGCAGTTGAGGAGTGTGTCGTTGCAGGTACGGCTGAGGCGGTCCGTCTGGCTGCGCCGGGTCTCCAGAGCCATCTTCTCCTCCGAAAGCTTCTGCAGTGCCTGCCGGTGCTCCTCGATGCCGCCGCGCAGCTCCCGGGCCTCCTGCTGCTGCCGCTCCTCCTCGGCCCGAGCCTGGGCCATAGCCTGCTCCATTTGGGCGCGCAGACTCTCCCGGTCGGTGTGCTCGCCCTCCAGGCTCTCCCGCAATCGGGACAGATCCTCCATGCTGCGCCGGGCGCTTTCGCCCTCGGCGGAGAGCGCCGCCTGTTGGGCCTTTTTCTCCGTCAATCGGTCCGTCATTTCACCCAAGCCCTGCCGGGCAGTCTCCTGCCGGCGCTGCAGCATTTCTATTTCCTCCCGGGTCTCTTCCGCCCGGGCAGTAAAGTCCGCAATAGTCCGGCGGATAGTATCCATCCGTCCGGCGTCGTCGGTGCTGCGCTTTTGCAGGTTTTCCTTTTGGATGCGCAGGCTCTCCTGCTGCTGCTCCAGGCTCTCTATGAGCATGTCATAGTGATTTTTACGCCCCTCCAGGGTCAGCACCCGGTCATTGGCCTGGCGCTGCTGGTCCCGGGCCACCTCCAGCTCGTACTGGGCCTTCTGCAGCTCCCGGTTGGCACTTTCGGCCAGGAGGGTGGCGTCCTGAAGCTGAGATTGGATCTTTTTCAGCTTTTTGTGCAGCTGCTCCAGCTCCCCGGACCGGGACAGGATACCCGCATTGCGGCTGACGCTGCCGCCGGTCATGGAGCCGCCGGCGTTGATGACCTGGCCGTCCAGAGTGACGATGCGGAAGCGGTTGTCGTGGCGCTTGGCCATTTGTATGCCGCAATCCAGATCCTCCACCACCACGGTGGCACCCAGCAGATTCTCAATGACGCTGCCATAGCGCCCGTCACAGCGCACCAGCTCCGAGGCGATGCCCACGAAGCCGTATTCGTTTTCCAGCCCGTTTTCCCGGAGGCTCCTGCCCCGGATGGTGTCCAGCGGCAGGAAGGTGGCCCGGCCGCCGTCCCGCTGCTTTAATAGGCCGATGGCGTTTTTTCCGTCGTTTTTTGTGTCCACCACAATGTGCTGCAGAGCGCCGCCCAAGGCGATCTCAATGGCCACGCTGCAATCCTTATCGGTGTGGATGAGGTTGCCCACCGGGCCGTGGATGCCCGAGAGTGTCCGGGCCTCGGCGGCCCGCATGACGATCTTCACCGCCTTGGAAAAGCCTTCATACTCCTTCTCCATCTCGCTGAGCAGGCGGATCCGGTCGGAGATAGTCTTTTCCTGTAGAGAGAGCTGATTTTTCTGCTCTATGCTCTCCTTGGCTCGGCGCTGGCGGCCCTCCATTTTCAGGCTGTGGCCGCCGATGATGTTGGCGGCAGCCTGCTCCTCCTCCCGGGCGGACAGCAGCTCCTTTTCGTTCTGTGCGGCCTCCCGGCGGGTCTGCGTCAGCTTTTCCTCACTCTGTGTCAGTTCCTCCGTCAGCTCCGCCGTGCGCTGGGCGATCTCGTCCGACCCGGCAGTAATAGCAGACAGCTCTGCCTGGGCCTGGGCCGCCCCGGCCACCTCCTGGGCCTCCCGGCGGCGCAGCTGCTCCAGTTGGGCCGCCGCCGCCGCTGCCGCGTCGCTACTGCCGCGCATTTCCTCGCAGAGGGCTGCTATCTCGTTTTCCAGGGTCCGGGCGGAGGCGTCTATTTCCTCCATACGCCGGGCCATGACCTGCATCTGCTCGTGCAGGGACTCCGTGCGGCTGCGGCTCTCGCTCATCTCCCGATCCATGCGCTCGATGGTCTCGGCGTGGTGCTGAGCCGTGGTCCGAGCCACGGCGGCGGCGGATTCATGCTCGCCTATGGCGCTCTCCAGGGCCGAGATCCTTCCTCGCTTTTCCTCGGCAGCGCAGTCGTTTTCATGGAGCAGGCGGGAGCATTCCTCCGCCTGGGCATATACCCGGTCCAGCTCGTCCTGGGCCTTTTTCTGGTCGGCCTGGGCCGTCTCAAAATCCGCTTGCAGCTTCAGCCGGTCCGCCTTCAGCTTCTGCAGGTTCTCCAGCCAGACGCTGATCTCCAGGGTCCGCAGCTCATCCCGAAGCACCAGGTATTTCTTGGCCGTCTCCGCCTGCTTGCGCAGGGGCTCCACCTGCAGCTCCAGCTCTGTGATCTTATCGTTGATGCGCACCAGGTTCTCCTCCGTGCGCTGGAGCTTCCGCTCGGACTCCTCCTTGCGGTGGCGGTACTTGCTGATGCCCGCCGCCTCCTCGAATACCTCCCGCCTGTCGTCGCTGCGGACGGAGAGGATCTCATCGATCTTACCCTGGCCAATGATGGAATAGCCCTCCCGGCCCATGCCGGTGTCCATGAACAGCTCATTCACGTCCTTGAGCCGCACGGATTGGCGGTTGATATAATACTCAGACTCCCCGCTGCGGTAATAGCGGCGGGTCACCGCCACCTCCGCCTCATCGCGGTTAAATATATGCTCGGTATTGTCAATGACCAGCGTCACCTGGGCAAAACCCATGGCCCGGCGCTTTTCGGTGCCGCCGAAGATTACATCCTCCATCTTGGCGCCGCGAAGCTGGCGGCTGTTTTGCTCGCCCATGACCCAGCGGATGGCATCGGATATATTGGACTTTCCGGACCCATTGGGGCCCACGATGGCGGTGATGTCCTCGCCAAAGTTTAGCACCGTTTTGTCCGGAAAGGACTTGAAGCCTTGAATTTCCAAAGCCTTTAAGTACACGCAGTTCACCTCGATTCAAAATACTGCCCTTTTCACTCGATGGCATACTTTAACTAAGTAATTGTAGCAGAAAGTGCCGCCGTTTTCAAGGCTAAAATAAATGTCCCAAGCCCAGCGTTTGTAGGACTACAACACATGCCCTCCCAAGTTCGTGAAAAAAATATCTTGCATTTCACTGTCGTATGGGGTACAATGCCTTCGGCGTATACCAAACACACGCCAAAAATATGCGCTGCATCCGGATTCGCCGGAGCGGCAGCAGGAGGTTTGAAAAGTGAATCAGAAAACAAAGAACTTGGTGGGCGCAGGTGTGTTCACCGCCATTGTGTTGGTGCTGCAATTTTTAGGCGGTACCTTCCAAATCGGAGGGCTAAACATCAATGTATCCCTGGTACCCATTGTGGTGGGCGCTGCGGTATACGGATGGAAGGTAGGCGCCTGGCTGGGCCTCATGTCCGGCGGAGTGATCCTCGTTGCCGGGCAGGCAGCGGCTTTCCTGCCTATCAATCCCTTGGGCACGATCGTAACGGTTTTGGTGAAAGGTACGCTGTGCGGCCTTATCGCCGGTCTTGTGTATACAGCCCTGAGCAAGAAGAATCAGTGGCTGGCCATTATCATGGCGGCCATTGTCTGCCCCGTAGTGAACACGGGCGTGTTTCTGCTGGGCTGCCTGGCGTTCTTCATGGACACTCTCAACGGCTGGGCTGCCGCTCTGGGCTATGAAAGTGCCGGAGCGTACATGGTTTTGGGTCTGGCGGGCGGCAACTTCTTACTGGAGATCGGTGTGAATGTGGTGCTGGCTCCGGTGATCTCCCGGCTTATCGCCATCGGTAAGAAGAAGTAAGGCGGTGGACGGAATGCTGCTGACCGTTGATATAGGCAACTCCAATATCGTTTTCGGCCTGCCGGAGGGCGATGGCCGGTCGCGCAAGCTCTACCGCCTGGGCACCGTAGCAGATCGCCCGGCGGAGGAATACTTCGCCCTGGCAGATAGCCTCTTTGCCCGGGAGAGTGTGGATTTTTCTCAGGTGGACGGGGCGGTCATCTGCTCCGTGGTGCCGGTTTTGGTGCCGGTTTTGTCCCAAGTGGTACAGCACCTGACAGGAATCGTGCCCTACGTCATTACCCCTCGCTCCGAAAGTGGCTTGACCCTGGCCATCCCGGAAGCGGATACTCTGGGAAATGATATTTTGGCAGGCGATGCCGCTGCTGCGGCAGAATATCCCCTGCCTGCCATCATCTTTGATATGGGCACTGCCACCACCGTAACGGTAGTGGATCAGGACCGGCGGTACATCGGTGGGGCTATCCTGGCCGGGGTGCGGCTGGGTATCCAGGCCCTGTTTGCAGGCACGGCGCAGCTGCCGTCGGTGCCTATCCAGGCACCGAAGCAGGCCATCTGCGGCACGGCGCTGGAATCCATCCAAAGCGGCGCTGTGTTCGGCGCCGCAGCCATGATGGACGGTCTGGCAGATCGATTTGAGGCAGAGCTGGGGCAGAAATGTACGCTCCTGGCCACCGGCGGCCTGGCGGGCTGCATTGTCCCCTACTGCCGCAAGGATTTCATCTACGACGAGAGCCTGCTGCTGCGGGGCATGGAGCGGATCTACCAGCTAAACTGCAAGCAATAGGTCCCAAAACGCATTGCCAAGTGCCCCCAAAAAACCTGGCAAATACTTTGTAATGAAATTTATTTAAGCCGACAAAGGGGCTTGCCATCTGTAATTTACAGACGGCAAGCCCCTTCAGCTTTGCCTTGATCCCGCAATTGCTGCAGCACTCCGGCGGTGACCATATTCAGCACCATTTGATCTGATGTAGTATAGCTGCATGGAATGCTGCGGCGGCTTCTGTGCTCAACAGCAAAGGCTTCCGCACAGTTTCAATTGTGGGTTTCCTCAGCCCCGCCGCATACTCCTTGTTTGACATACCTTTTGCTATAAAAAACGCTCTCTTTCTTAGTTCAAGTACTATACCATACTTATCTAACAAATGGGGTGCGGTTCATTCCTTGCGGCGTTCTGTTTTCCTATAGCACTTGTCATTACGGAGCCAGTGTATACTGGCTCCGTAATCCGTTCTCCCTGCCGCTGCGTTAACATTATATACACAGCGGACTATTGCCTCTTTATGGGAAACCATTGGTTTTTCCCACAAGCTCTTATTTTCGGCACTCCTCCGTGATGCGCTGCTTCAGCTCCCGCATCTGTGGCTCGTCCACATCCCGGGGGTAGGCGTTGTCTGCCAAGCTGCACTCCCACAGGCTGCTGTCCGAGTGCATCACCACAATCTTCTGTGCAAGTAAAATAGCCTCGTCCAGCTGGTGGGTCACCAGCACAATAGTCCGGGGCATCCGAGCCTGGATCTGCAAAAGCTGGCTCTGCAGCTCTGCCCGGGTAAGAAAATCCAGGGCCGCAAAGGGCTCGTCCATTAAGAGCAGCTCCGCCTGACCGGCCAGCACCCGTGCCAAACCCAGCCGCTGCTTCATGCCTGTGGATAGCTCCGCCGGGGTCAGGTCCGCATAGTCTGTTAGACCCACCATCTCCACAAAATCCTCTGACAGCTGCAGCCGCTCCTCCGGGGTGCGGCCCACGCCGCAGGCCATAGCTACATTGCGCAGAACGCTGGTCCAGGTGATGACATAGGGATCGGGACTAAGTACCGCACTGTGCCAGCCCTCCGGAATTCCAATCTCCCCGGAATCGGGCTGATCCTGCCCGGAAAGCAGGCGCAGCAGCGTGCTTTTTCCGCACCCGCTGCGGCCCACCAGGACGGTGAGCTTTCCCAGCGGAAAGGTCACATTCACGTCCCGCAGCACTTGCCGTGTGCGGGTAGGAGGTTGCGCGTGGTCGATCATAATATCCGTGGATTGGGTGGTATAGGACTTGCACACATGGCGCAGAATGATGTCGTTCATGGGTCTTGCTGCCTCGCTTTTTTCATTCGTCTATCTTGCCCCGGGCATGGAGCACGTCGTCCGGTAGAATCTGCATCAGGTCGTCCCGGGTCACGTTCTCCATTTTCGCCAGGCGGTTATTCTGAGCCACCAGGATATGCTCAAAGAGATTGCGCACACCCCGGGCGTTGCCAAAGGAATCGTCGGCACTCTCCTCGGCGATGAAGTCCCGCACCAGCTCCTCGGTGCCCTGGGCCAGCACATAGCAGCCCTTCTTGCACTGCATCTTGAATATAGCTACCATCTGCTCCGGAGTATAATCCTCAAACATCAAAAAGCGGTTAAAGCGAGACTCCAGGCCGGGGTTAGAGTGGATGAACCGGTCCATCAGCTCCGTGTAGCCCGCCACGATGACCACCAGATCATCCCGGTGATCCTCCATAGCCTTTAGGATCGTGTCAATGGCCTCCTGGCCAAAGTCGTTTTCGCTCTTGCCGTTGAGGGCGTAGGCCTCGTCGATAAACAGCACGCCGCCCATGGCCTTTTCAATGACCTTTTGGGTCTTTAGGGCCGTCTGACCCACATAGCCGGCCACCAGACCGCTGCGGTCCACCTCCACCAACTGGCCCTTGGAGAGGATATCCAGGCTGTGATAGATGCGGGACATAATGCGGGCCACGGTGGTCTTGCCGGTGCCGGGGTTGCCGGAAAAGACCATGTGCAGTGACATATCTGTGGTGGGGAGGTCATGCTCCCGGCGCAGCTTATAGACCTGGACCATGTTGATGAGGCTGCGCACCTCGGCCTTGATGGCGTCCATGCCCACATAGCTATCCAGCTCCGCCAGCAGGTCCTCGATTTTCTCCTTAGGGGGAATTTCTTCCTTTTCCTCGGGCTTTGCCGCCTGGGTCTGGGAGGCCGGTTTCTCGGATTTTTCCGATATTGGGGGCTGGTTCGTCTTTTTTCCCATCAAGGGCGTGCCCCAAAAATCCGTGTCCATGCTACGGAGGTTCCGCTCGGTCATGGAGCGGATCAGATCCATTTGCTGCAAAATGATCTCGTCTTTTCTGTCCATATTTGCTCTCCTCACCAGATATGATTTGTCATTGCGGAGCCGGTGCGCACGCCGGCTTCGCGATCCGTATCTCCAAAAAGATGAAAGAACGGATTCCCGCGATCGCTTCGCCCCCCGGAATAACGGGGGATTACCGGGCAAAATGTATATTTTTCATAGCCCGGAACAGCAGGCCTGCCACAAAGCCTGTCAGCGTCCCCGTAAGCAGGGACACTCCCAGCAGCACCGGCAGATACCCCAGCACTGCCGTGCCGCCCAATACGATCATGGCGGCGCCGATCTGCCCGATATTATGGGCCGCCGCTCCGGCGATGGACACACCGTAAACGGACAACCCCCGCACCCGGCGCAGAGCTATCATCACAAGCATAGCTCCTACGCCGCCCATAAGGGAAAACAGTAAGGCCGAGGCGTTTCCCGCGAACAGGGAACCCAGCAGGCACCGGGCCACCAGAATCCCCAATGCCGGGGCGGGCCCCAGCTGGTACAGGGCAAACACCGTGACGATGTTGGCAAGGCCCAGCTTGATGCCCGGCAGAGGCACCACCAGGGACACGGGAAACAGGTTTTCCAGCGTGCTGAGGCCCAGAGCAAGGGCCGTTAAAACGGCGCAGAGGGCCAATTTTTTTGTTGTCAGCTTCATCCGTCCGCCTCCTATCCCAGGATCACGTCCGCCGAGGGGGTTTTCCCCTCCAAGGTGACAACGACCTGCTCCGGCAGGCACACGATGCTCTGTCCTGCCCGGGTAATGCGCCCGGTATGGACGCAATCCCGTCCGGGGCAATCGCTGTCCGTGACGGCAGCACCGGTTTTATCCAGGATAACGGTCAGATGGTAGGTGCCGTCTATAGCGATGGTTTTTTCCCCCGACAGAGACGAAAGCTCCACCTGGGCCACCACCTGGCCCCGATGCTTCACAGTGGCAGTGAGGGAGCCCTCCCCCTTGCCGCCGTAGGCCAACAGAGCCGTGCCCACAGCCAGCAGCACCACCGCCAGCACCACCACCGCATCCAGCGGCTTCGGTTTTAATTCAGGCTGAGACCTCTTGGAAGTCATAGTCTGCCCCCTTTTGGGAAATGGAATCGGCCAGGCCGGGGGTGTAAAGCACCCGTCCGTCTGCCGTAATGAGCACCAGGTCAAAGGCCCCGCCGCTGTGCCGCCAAAAATCACAGGCAGCCTGCTCCCCCATGACATAGAGGGCCGTGGAATAGGCATCGGCCATAGTCCCGTTTTGTCCGATAACCGTCACCGACAGCAGGTCCGTCTGAGCAGGGCGGCCGGTGCGGGGATCTAAAATATGCTGGTAAACGGTTCCGTCCGAGTCGGTAAAATACCGCTGGTAGCCCCCCGAGGTCACGGCAAACACATCCGTCAGCTCCAGGGTCATAGCGTAGGCGCCAGTGTCCTTCGGGTCCTGCACCGCCACGCTCCAGGCGCTGCCGTCGCTCTTTTGACCGCAGACATAAACGTTACCTCCCAAGGACACGGCGGCCCCGGTGACGGCATATTGCCGCAGCACCTGCGCCACCCGGTCGCTGGCGTAGCCCTTGGCAATGCCGCCCAGGTCCACGGCGCAGCCACTGTCCAGGGTCACGGCATTGCCATCCATATGGATATGGCCACTCCCAACCAGAGGCAGCAGCGCATCAATTTCACTTTGGGATGGGACCCGGGGGCTGTCCGTGGTGATGCCCCACAGGGACACTAGGGGCGCCACCGTCACATCGAACAGGCCGCCCGTCGCGGCGCTGTAGGTCATGGCGCTTTGGAGCAGCGCCGCCGTTTCCTCGCTGACCACGGCGCTGCCGCTGTCATTCAATTTGTAAATATCGCTGGCAGAAACCGTCCGGGAAAGCTCCTGCTCCAGGCGGTTTATTTCTCGGGCTGCGGCCGCCAATGCCTCCCGGGCTCCGTCCCCGTAGGCCGCCAGACTCATATAGGTGTCCATGGCAAAAATGTCCTGCCGCTCCGGCTCCTCGGTCTTGCCACAGGCGGTGAGGCTGCAAAGCAGCAGCGCCGCAAGGGCCGCGCACATCCATTTTTTCACAGCTCTCGCCGCCCTTCCAGGGCCCGCATGAGCGTGGCGTCATCGGCAAATTCCAAATGTCCGCCCACGGGGATGCCGTAGGCCAGCCGGGTGACCTTCACCCCGAAGGGCTTTAGCAGCCTTGATAGATACATAGCCGTGGCCTCCCCCTCGGTGTCGGGATTGGTGGCCATGATGACCTCCCGGATGCCACCGGCGGCCACCCGCTCCACCAGAGATTTGATCTGCAGGTCGTCAGGCCCCACATGATTCATGGGCGAAAGCACCCCATGGAGCACATGGTAGCGGCCATTGTATTCCCGGCTGCGCTCAATGGCCAGCACATCCCGGGGGTCGGCCACCACGCAGATGGTGCTCTCGTCCCGCTTGGGGGAGGCGCACACGGAGCAAAGGCCTCCGGCGGTGAGATTTTGGCACACGGGGCAGAGGGTGACGCTCTTTTTCGCATCCACAATGGCGTCGGCAAAGGCCTGGGCCTCCTCCATAGGCAGGCCCAGCACGAAAAACGCCAGCCGCTGGGCGGACTTGCGGCCCACGCCCGGGAGCCTCGCAAACTGCTCCGTCAGTTTTTCTAGAGGTGCGGGAAAGTACTCCATAGACTCACCCTCTCAGGGCCCGGATGCGGGCAGGAATATTCTCCGCCTTGTATACCGCGGAACCCGCCACCAGCACATTGGCGCCGGAGGCGATACAGATTTTGCAGGTGTCGGGGTCCACCCCGCCATCCACCTCCAGCTCGCAGAGAGGATTCATGGCGTCGATATAGCTGCGGATCTGCTGCACCTTGGGCATCATGTCGGCCATAAATTTCTGCCCGCCGAAGCCCGGCTCCACGGTCATCACCAAAATCAGCTCCACCTCGCTTATAAACGGCAGCACTGCCGAGGCAGGGGTCTTGGGCTTTACCACCACGCCGGCCTTTTTGCCCTTGGCGTGGATCTTTTTCAGGGCCAGATGGATATTCTCCTCGGTGTCCGCCTCCACATGGCAGGTGACAATGTCGGCGCCGGCGTCGCAGAATTGCTCCACATAGCGCTCCGGACGCTCAATCATCAGGTGTACGTCCAGGGGCAGCGCCGTCACCGGACGGATGGACTTCACCACCGGGATACCGATGGAGATATTGGGCACAAACAGGCCGTCCATCACATCCACATGGACATAGTCGGCAGAGTCAATGCGTTGGATATCCCGGCCGAGATTAGCAAAGTCGGCAGAAAGAATGGAGGGGGCGATTTTGATCATGGTGAAAGGATCCTTTCTCATTGGGTTTGACACCGGGCCGGGCCGGGGTGCATAGGATGGTGCAAGCGGCGCGAGGCGAAGTTTATCCGGGTAATGCCTGCGCAGCTTGCCCGTCCCACCGGCTCTCGCCCGCCGCTTTTCAGATAGGGGGCCGGCGGCCCTGGTCGCCGGCTCCCAGTGGGCATATTTTAACTTGTATATTATACCGCAACGGAAAGCATAATGCAACGGAGAAAATGCAAACCCTCTGCCGGTGGGCAGAGGGTTTGTCGGCTATCAAATGGCGAAATTCCCGTTTGTAAAAATGGGAACCTCCCGCCCATCCCGGGTGGTACCCACAATGGAGAGATCTGCGGTCCCCACCATAAAATCCACATGGGTGACAGAATCGTTTAGGCCACGGGCCTTTAGCTGCTCCTTATCCATGTCTCGCCCCCCCTCAATGCAGGGGTAGGCCTCGCCAAAGGCGATGTGGCAGGCAGCATTTTCATCGAACAAGGTGTTATAAAACAGCAGCTTTTGGTTGGAGATAGGACTATCGTAGGGAACCAAAGCCACCTCACCGAAATAGGACGCGCCCTCATCCACGGAGATGGCCGCCTCCAGCACCGCCTGTCCCTGCTTGGCAGAGACGGACGTGATCCTGCCGTTTTCCACGGTCATGCGGAAGCTATCGATGATGTTGCCATCGTGGACCAGGGGCATGGAGGCCACCACCGTGCCGTTGGCCCCGGTGCGCAGGGGCGCGGTGAACAGCTCCTCCGTGGGCATATTTGCCACAAAGGGCTGGCCTGCGGAGGTGCAGTCGTCCCCGGCCTCCCAGATGTGGTCCGCCGGCAGCTCCACGGTCAGGTCGGTGCCGAGGGAGTTGGTGTAGTGCAGGGACTTCAGGCGCAGGGCGTTGAGCTTTTCCTTGCGCCGGGAAAGGCTTTCCAGATGCTCCTGCCAGTGGCGAACGCTTTGTCCGTCCCCGGTGATACGCACAGCCTTGAATATGGCGTTCCACAGGCTTTCCATGGCCTGCTCCTCGGTTAGGCTGGGGAACACTCGGCCGGCCCAGGAGGGGATGGGAATAGACGCAATACACCAGGGAAAGCCGCTGCTCATCTGCAGCCGGTAAAAATCCTTCAGTGCCTTGCCGCTCACCCGCAGGGAGCGCACCCGGCGGTCCGGATCCACCCCCTTGAGATGCTCCGGGTCCTCAGCGTCAATGGCCAGATATGCCGCCCCCTCGTTTGCGTAGTCGTTAAAAAAATGCTGCCGCCACTGGGGCACCTGGTCAAACACGGCATCCTCCGCCCGGAGGAACTTCTCCCGGGCCAGGTAGTCGTCATGCCAGTTCATCACCACCTCACGGCAGCCCACATCGTAGGCCGCTGTGGCGCACAGCCGGGCGAAATAGGCACATTCCACCGGGCTGGAAATTACCAGGGTCTGCCCCTTCTGCACATGCAGACCCACCTCAATGAGGAGCTTTGCGTATTCCTGGAGCTTTTCATTTTTCATATCCATAAATGCACTTCCTACATATAATTATTGTGTCCGTTATCCCAGTATGTCCATCAGGTCATCGGTGCCTGTGGTCTTTGTGACCACCACCACATGATCCCCCTCATGGATGCAGGTGTTGCCGTCGGGGATAACAATCTCCTTATCCCGGGCAATGGCTCCCACCAGGACTCCCTGCTTCAGGGGCAGGTCCTTCATGGGTCTGTCCAGCAGCTGGCGGCACTCCGGCCCGGCGGTGAACTCCAGCGCCTCCACCTGGCCGCCCATCATCTTATACAGGCTCTCCACAAAGCTGCCCTCGGAATTGGCCAGAGCCCGGACATAGCGGGTGATCTGATTGGCTACCAGATCCTTGGGGCTAATGATGCTGCTGATATGGGTATCCCGGACCAGGTCCATATAGTTGGGGCGAGTCATCTTGGCCAGCACCTTGCCCACGCCGGCCCGCTGGGCGCTGAGGGCCATGAGCAGGTTCTCCTCGTCCCGGTCTGTCAGGGACACAAAGGCGTCTGCCGCGAATACGCCCTCCTCCCGCAGGAGGTCGTTGTCCGTGCCGTCCCCCTCGATTATGAGAGTATCCGGCAGCTCTGCCGAGAGGGTGATGCACTTTTTGTGGTTCATCTCCACGATCTGAGACTTGATGCCCCGCTTTTTAAGCTCCCACACCAGGTACATAGCCGTGCGGCTGCCGCCTAAAATAGACACGGCCCTCACCTTCTGCTGGGAGTGACCCAGGCTGTGGAGTGTGTCCTGCAGTTGTCCCTTGGCGCCGATCATATAGAGCTTATCCCCGATCTGCGGCACAAACGCGCCGTTGGGAATCACCGTTTCGCCGCCATGGACCGCCACACAGAACAGCACCTTGGCCGAGGTGTGGCTGCTGAACTCACTGAGGGAGCGCCCTGCCACGATGGTCTGGTCGGTGACGTCAAAGCCGATCATGTCGATGCGGCCTCCCGCAAAGGGCTCCACCGAGAAGGCCGACGGCGTGGAGACGATCCGGGCGATCTCCTGCGCCGCCGCCAGATCAGGATTTATAACCATGTCCAGGCCGATCTCTTTTTTCAGCATGTCCGCATCCCGGCGGTACTCCGGGCTGCGCACCCGGGCGATGGTGTGGCCCGCGCCCAGCTTCTTGGCAATAAAGCAGCACAAAAGGTTCGTATCGTCCAGGTTCGTTACGGCGATGACCAGGTCCGCGCTTTGGGCGCCGGCCTCCTTCAAGACCCGGATGGATGCGCCGTTGCCCTCGATGCACATAACGTCCAGAGCATTTTCCGCCCTCTGCAGCGCGACGGCGTTGTCGTCTACCATAACAATATCGTGATGCTCGCCTGCCAACTGGCTGGCAATGGCATAGCCCACCTTTCCGTTTCCCACAATAATGATCTTCATTTTGTTCCTTTCTCCCCTTCCGGTGGGTGAATGGTTTTGTTTTCTCTATACGCAAGGCGTGAGCCGTTGTACTCTGCGCCCATAATGAGCACCTGTCCGGTCATATATAGCCACAGCAGCACCACCACAATGGTAGCAATGGAGCCGTACAGCTCCGTATAATGGGCCACCTTTTCCACATAGTAGGAAAAGGCTACGCTTAGCGCCAGCCAAGCCAGCATGCTCAGCAATACCCCCGGCACTACCTCCCGCAGCGGGCATCTTCGGCCCCTGGCCAGCATATTCAGCGGCACCAGCACCAGCAGCATGATGACCCCCAGCACTGCAAAGCGCAAGGTCTCCCACACGTTGATAAACTGGTCCGGTATGTGGATCAGCCCCGAGACAAATTGCAGCGCCCGGCGGCCCACGGTGGTAAGCACGATGCTGGCAGCAATGGTGACGATGAGCCAAAGGGTAAAAATCAAATTACGCAGTGTACCGCCAATCATGCTGGGCGGCTGAGGCACACCATAGGCCTTGCGCACGGAGTGCATCAGGCAGCTGGTGGCCCGCAAGGGAAACCACACCGAGAAGATTAAGCTGAACACCAGCAGCTGGCGGCTGGGGCTGGTAGACACATACTCCAGATAGCTGCCCACGATGCCCAGTACCTGCTCGGGCAAAATGCGGCTCATGGCGGTAAGGGTCTCCTCAATGTTTAGATCCATCAAGCCCACCAGGGTGCTGACGAACACCAGCAGCGGGAAAATGGCAAAGAGCAAATAATAGGTCAAAGCCGCACCGTCCCGGGCGACATCGTGGGCATAGTACCGGTCGATAAGATCCCGGATGAAGGCCAGCGGCTTGCCGCGTTTTTCGTTTTTGTTTCCTTTGATGCCGCTCTCCCCCTTCGGCCCGGACACACCCGGGCGTTCTGCGCCGCCTGCGTCGCAGCAGCTTTTTGGTTATTATACCATGCCGCGACGCGGAATGGTATAATGCTGCCATATTTTTCGGCTCCCGGCGAAGCCGGGAAAAAATGGCATAAAATATAATGGCCGCATTGCGGTCATTATACCATAGAAATACCGCGAAATAAACCTTTTCTTCCAGTGTAGTCGCTTATCAGTGTAAATCCATCCGTGTCGGACAAGTGTCCGTCAAAATCTCTAAAAATACTTCTTATTTTTGGAAAATAATTCCTATTGCTTTTTTCCATTATTATGCTATGATTGAGGAAAGTAATTTGTCATATTAAAAGAGGTGCAATTATGGATAATCTAACGAAAATCGTGCGCACGGAGATCACCCGTCAGTACAAGAGTGTGCGTCAGTTTGCCTTCGCAGTGGATATACCTCTGTCCACCATCAACAGTGCCCTGCACAACGGCATCGGCGGTTCCTCCTTTGACACCGTAGTGCATATCTGCAAGACCCTTGGTATCAAAGCCCTATCAGACGATTCCGCCTTCTACCTGACGGACGACACGCAGGATTTGCTGACCCAGTATGCCCAGTTGGATAGCTATGGCCGGCATACCGTAGCCACCGTTCTGAAGGTGGAGGCTGATCGCTGCAAGAAAGCCGCCGACGCTTTTACCGGCGAGGCCGCTGCCTTTGGCGGCAGCTTTACCAGTGTGAATATGCCCGCAGGCGATGCCGCAGACGCTGTCAATGCTCTGCGCAGCCTGAAAAACAAAGAGTAAGAGGGGACCGTCTCATGACACCTGTGCAGCGCGAGGCGCGCACATTTTTGTCGCAGTTTCACCGCCGTCCTTTTACGGTTTCAGATCTTGAAAAAGCCCTGCAGGAGCAGGGCTTTTCCTTGGTTGAGTACAGCCGCATTTCCAACGGCAAGGAGGTCGCCACTCTGCTCACCTCCCTGCGTCTGTTTGATTATGCCGCCAGGCAATCCGCCTTCACCTATCAGGATCCCCACCTGCGGATCGTTTTTATGCAGGAAAACCTATCTCAGCAGGAGCAAATAATCCTACTGAGCCATGAGCTGGGGCACATTCTGTGCCGGCATTTGGAACGGTCCCCCGCTACCGGCCCCGGCAGCAGCGTCCTCCAGGAGCAGGAGGCCAATGAGTTTGCCTCTATCCTTCTGCGATATAACCGCCGCTGCAGGCCCAGGCGCATTGCCCTGTGGGGCGGCATCGGTATAGCCGTCGCCGCGGCGCTGGTGGTGCTGATCTTGTGCATTTTCCCGGCCAGCTCCAGCCAGACGGTTTGCTTAACGGAATCCGGTCGGTGCTACCACAAGCGGGATTGCCAGTATGTCATCGGCAAGGATAATACCGTCACCGTAACGGAACAGCAGGCCAAGGATTCCGGTTACGATGCCTGCACCTGGTGCTTCGGCCACAGCAGCTCATAAACAGCGTATTGAAATGCTCTTTTTGCTTTGCTGCCTTCTTCATCCTGCTGACCGCATATTAGCTGCAGCCGGACGTGCCATCGGCGCTCGGCAGGATTGCTAAGGCCGGCGATAAGGATGGGGCGCATTGCAAAATAGTGCGCAGAAAAAGACGAGTGAGCTTCCCGGAAGGGGCTGCTTACTCGTCTTTTCTTTATGCCTCCGGCGGAGCGCATCTCATTTCAGAGGCGCGGTGGAAATTCCACCGCGCCTCTGCTGTTTGGATTTGGTTGCAGCCGATGGGCTTACGCCTCCCGCTCCTTACGCTTCAGCACGAAGGCTGCGGCGAGAAGCGCCACGGGCAGGGCGATGACCCACACCAGCACGCCGGTGTCGCCGGTGGCGGGGGTGTCAGTGCCGGGATTCGTGGGATCGGTCTTGCCGGGATCACTGGGATCCGTCTTACCGGGATCGCTGGGATCCGTCTCGCCGGGATCATCGGGATTGCCAGGCGTATGGCCACCGGTCTGGATGGTCACATCGCTCATATCGTACAGGCTGGTCTGGCCATTTACGAAGCGGTAGTACGCCGCCAGGGCGTAGTAGCCCTGCTCGGTGGCCATACCGTTCCGCTCGCCGTCAGCAGTGTGCTTAAATCCGCCGCCGTCCACATAGAATCCGGCCAAGGCGCCCAAAACAGTGGAGCCGTTCTTCACAAAGCGGCTATCTGTGGCGGGGTCGATGCCCAGGGCCGTCAGGGCCACGATAACTTGGGCGCAGGATTCGCTGTTCACGGTGCCCCAGCTGCCAAAGCCGCCGTCATTGCGCTGCAGGGCGGAAAGGGCCTCCAGGGCCTTATCCACAGCAGCCTTCACGGCCTCGTTGGTCTTATAGTAGGGGGCCAGGGCCTGAATGGCCATAGCGGTCATATCGGTGTCGGCGTTCTCGCCGCTCAGGTTCCAGCCGCCGCCGGGAAGCTGGGCATCCAGGATCACCTGAATCAGCTTCTCCCGGGTCACATCACCCATGGTGGGATAATTGTGGCTATCCAGGGCAATAAGGGTGAAAATGGGGCCGTTGATGCCCTGCTTCTGCACATAGGCCATGTTATCCAGGCCCTTCAGCAGGTTGTGGCCGCCCACATTGGTGACGTCCTTGCCGATGGCGGTGAGGGCCAGGATCACCCGGGCGTTGTCGGTGACCTTCGCCCGGTGCAGGCGCTCATTGGCGTCAGCCATGGCCTTCACATACTCCACCACATTGTCATAGTACCCGGCGGGCACGGGGCGACCGCTGCGGGCCAGGCCAATGACCATCCACTCGCCGCCGGTGGAGTTCACCGTGGGGGTGCCCAGGGTAGCCATGAAGTCACCGGTGGTCTTGTAAATTTCCTGCAGGCGCTTGCTCTGCTCAGCCAGCAGCCGGGCATAAGCCGCCTCGGCGGCGGTGAGCTTGTCATAGTTCTTGACCTCGGCCTGCTGGGCCTCCGTCAAATTGTCATAGGCAGTCCGGGCAGCAGCGATGGCGCTCTCGGACCCCAGGGTCACCTCGCCGATGGCGTCGATAAGCTTCTCCACAGGCTTGGCGGGCTTCAGAACCGCCAGGCGAGCCTCGGCGGCGGTGAGCTTGTCATAGCTCTTGACCTCGGCCTGCTGGGCCTCCGTCAGTGCCTCATAGGCAGCCCGGGCGGCGGCGATGGCGCCCTCAGACTCCAGGGTCACCTCGCCGATGGCGTCGATCATATCGTCCACGGCCTTGGCAGCCTTCAGATCGGTCAGGCGAGCCTCGGCAGCGGTGAGCACGTTGTAGTTGGTGACCTGCTCCTTCTGCGTCTCCGTCAGAATATCGTAAGCCGCGCGGGCTGCCTGAATAGCTTCTTCGCTTTCCAGCGTCACGGTGCCGATGGCATTGATCTTCTCAATAGCATCGTTTACATGCCAGCCCTCCAGCTTCAGGGACAGGGCGGGCAGCTGGGAAACTATAGCAGCAGCACTTGTGCCATACGGATTGTCGATACCGTCACCATAGGATAGGATGCGGTGAGTGGGGACTTTTGCAAAGCCGCCCACATTGATGGCGCCGGTCAGGTCGAAGCTCAGACCGTCCCAATCCTCGGGGATGGTGATCTCAAGCTTCTGGCGGACAGGATTGCCGCTGAAGTCATACACACCACCCCAGCCGCCGGGATTGGACTTATAATATTTGCCGTCAGCACCCTTGTAGTACAGGGTGAAGTTAAAGTTATAGGCGCCGGAAATCTTCTCCTTGGGGCTAATGAGGCCATGGAACTGAACGGTCACCTTGTCCCCGGCCTTGAACTCGGTGCCTGCGGGGAGGACATTGCCGTCCGCATCCAGGAAGTCATAGCTGACGCCCCGGGCGGTGACCACCTGGTAGGTCTTAACGCCGTCCTTCTCCACGCAGAGGATGTGCCGGCCGGTAGTGAGGCCGGTAACCGTCACGGTGCCGTCGGCGGCCACGGTGACGCCGCTGTCGGTAAAGCCGTTAAAGGTCATCTTGTCGGTGACGGTGGAGCGGGCCACGGTGACGGTGCAGCCTTCCTCGGGCTTAAAGCTGTAGGATGCACCTGCATCGCCCAGGTAGAACAGGATGTCGTGCTCGGCATCCAATGCCTTCTGCGCATCGCTGCTTATGGTGGCATCCATCCGGTCCATGGTCATGTTGGTGGCAATGGAGGAGCCATCCGCCCCCACGGACACCACGAACACGCCGGTGCACTCCGGCCAGATGGCGGAGAAGCCGCGGTTTTCCTTGTTGCTGGTCTGGCCCTGCATATGGGTCATGGCGTCATAGGTCACCAGGACGATGGCCGTGCCGGCCTTATTGGCCTTCATATACGCCAGGGAGCTGTTATTCTCGTCGGGCGTAATGGTCACCACATCGCTGGGCTGACCGTTCAGGTCCACCACGGTGTAATGCACATCCGGCAGGGCGATCTGGGCATTCATAAAGTTCTCAATGGCTTGCCAGCAGCGGAACACGTCCAGCTCCCGGGTCTGGCCCTGCTCCAGGTTCAGATAGCCCTTCTGATTGATATTCAGGTATACATTACCCAGGTCATAAACATTCTTATTGAAGCGGTTCACCGTGTCCTTGGTGAAGGACTCGTCCCCAATGTGCAGGTCGTCCTTGGTCACATTGAAGGTAGCGCCTGCCTTGTACTTGCCAAAGGTCCAGTAGGTCACGCCGTCCGGGTGCTGCACACGGAGGAAGTGGTTCTTGCTGGTCTCCGACAGGAGGAAGGTGACGGTCATGGTGTCGCCCTCGGTCTTGGTAGACAGAGGCTTGGCGAAGTCATAGACATAGTAGTTGCCGAACTCGCCCATGCTGACAGTGGAGCCGGCGGGGGCAGTGACCGTGATGGGCACAGCCGCGGGGATCTTTGTGCTGACATCGGCCGTGCTGTCTGTCTTTACCGAAACAGTAATGGGATTATAATCCGCCGCCTTATCCCCCACCGGGGTCAAGGTGACCTTTGCATTGTCGCCCTTGACAAAAATGCCGGAGGTGCGGGTATTGCCCCAGTTGGTGGAGGTGCCCGTCTCGGCCTTGCGGTTCATGCCGTCGGGGCTGACCACCTGGTAGTCGATGGTGTAGTCGGTGTCCTGGACCCAGCCGCTGTTGGTGGCATAGATCTCATAGACCCGCTGGAAAGTAATCTCCTTGGTGTCCGCCGCCACGGTGACGACGATGCCGCCGTTATACTCCCCGGCAGCGTTGTAGCCCTCTACCCAGTAGTTGCCGGCAGGCAGCTTCACATTGGCATAGTGCCCGGCGCCGTAGTCGTCGGTAGCTTCCACAGCCTTGCCGGCCAGCAGGTCCACATCGCCCTTGACGCCGTCGGTATAGGTATACAGCTTCAGGGAGTTCAGCTGCATTTCGTGCAGGCCCTTGAGATCCAGGGTGACCATGGGGATCTCCTTGACCTTGGCCGTGGGATTCATCAGGGCATAGACTTCCTCTTCGTCGTTGCTCACGGCGGTGAGGTAGCCGGTGAAGCTGTCGTCCACAGTGAAGGTGGCCTGGCCGTTCTTATCGGTGACAGCGCCTTCAATAACGGTCACAGCGCCGGTCTCGGGATCCACCCAGCCCAGCTTGGCCCCCTCCAGGGGCTTGGCCGCGGCCTTCAGCTCGGCAGGGGTCTTGTGCAGGTAGGCACTGGAAGCGTAGAAGCCTGTAACGGTGGCCGTGACCTCTTGGCCCACATGCATTTCGGCGGGAGCGTCCACCCAGGTGTAATAGTCAGACCAGTAGCTAACGTCAGAATACGTGAAAAAGTCCACCACGTCGCCATTGAGCAGCGGGGTGTTGGTGATCATGGTGCCGTTGTAGCCGCCGCCATAGGAGGCGGGGGTACCGTCATTGGGATACCCCTGGTTTACAAAGAAACCGCAGGCGTTGGTCTTCTCTCCGAACAGCTTGGAGATCCAGCCAGAGCTGCCCACAGCCAGGTACTCTCCGGCTGTTTCCTTGGTAAAGGCTTCACCAAAGACCAGCTCGTGGGCCTTGACCAGGGCGTCCAGGGCGGTCACGCCCTCCAGTGCATCGGTAAAGCCGTATTTCTCGGCTTCAAGGGCGGAAACCTCCACCTCCTGGGGTGCATGGAGATAGCCGCCCGCCATCTGGGAGCGGAGCGTCACCTTCACGGCGGCAGGGGCCTCCTGGGAAACGGTGATCTTATACTCGTGGGCCTCAGCCCCTTTGTTCATGCTGGGCCAGGAGGGATCGCCGCACTTGACGGTGATGACCGTGCCATCGGCCACAGGGATCTTAGCCGTGCGCTTGTACTCCGTGCCGTCCACGCTGGTACGGACCTGGAAGTTCTTGTTGCTGGCGGTGGGAGTGACCTGAACGCTGCTGACCTTGGAGGACAGCTTCAGGGTATAGCTGTCGGTGTCCTTGTGAAAGGTGGGGGACAGCTGGCCATCGCTGAAGGTCAGGGCCTTGACGGTGGTGTCATTGTTATTCCAGCTGCCGCCCAGGTCGTCGCCAAGGCTGCAGGTGTACATGACGCGGATCTCGTCGCCGGCCTCCAGGGTGCCTGCGGCCACGGTAAATGCGGCGAAGCCTTCGTTGGTAAACCAATCGTTGAGGGTTCCCATCCAGCCGGACTGACCGCCGCCGCCGAATTCGCTCAGGCCGTTGATCTCGCTGATGTAGGTAGTGCCGGTATGGGTGTATCCCTTGGCGTCCAACGCCTCAAAGACACAGCCCATCATGGTGGAATCCTTGGTGAGCTTCACCCAGGTATCCACCAGCGTGCCGGTCCAGGCAGGAGCATTACCATCCACAGGTTTTGTGAAGGTAGTGTTTTCCACGATGACACGGACCTGGCCCAGGTCATCGGGCGCTGCCAGCACGGAGGTGGGCACCAGGGACAGGGCCATCACCAATGCCAGCAGCAGGGATAAAATCTTTTTCTTCATCTCTTATTTCCTTTCTTTCGAATTTTATGCAAACGCCTCTATGGCGAATTTGCCGAGGAATCGGGGGCGGAGCGGCTTAAACTCCGGCCCCCTATGGAAAGATGCGGCTGCTGCGCCGCTTCGGCTTGGCAAAAAGAAACGCCCGGCTGCCATAGGCAGCCGGGCGCAATAATCCCTTACATTTTGTTGCGCTTCGACCCCGGTGATGGCAGCGGTCTGGGAGCAGCGCCTTGCGTATCTGACTTAGCCTGTCAAAGCAGGCATCACAGTGACCGTCTCGCGGGGCTTTTCACCCCATTCCGCCGCCGGGATAATACCCGGCTCACGCTGTCCCATTATTTGGTTGTCTCCACTTTAACACACCCTGCGGCAAAATACAAGCCCCTTTTCGCCATTTTTTTCGGGGCAGCGCAGACTACTTCAGCCGCAGCGGCAGGCCGCAGAAGATCCGGGTGACGGAGTCCGCCTGCCGGGCCAGAGCGCACACGGCCCGGCCCACCTCCTCCCGCCATAGGCGCTGGGTCTTATCCATAGGCACCACTCCGCAGGACACGTCCGTGCAAAGCACCACGGCATCCGGCCGCAGGTTGGGCAGCACAAAGGGCTCCCCGGCGGCTACGGCGGCATACACCGCCTCCTCTAAATAGCAGATGCAGCGGCGGGAGGTATCAAAGCCGCCGTCATAGTGGGCCAGATCCTCCTGCGTCAGGTGAAAATGCTCCATAGCGTAGGCCAGCTTCCCCTGATAGGCCCCACCGATGATGAGATCCATAGTCTTTCCTCCTTATAACAGCAGCAGCGCGGCACAGCCGGCCATTTCACCCAAAGTGATAGCAGCACCGGAGATATCCCCGCACATGCCGCCCAAATTCCGCCGCAGGGAAAAAGCCGTGACGGCAGCCACAAAAATAGCCATCGCCGGGGGTAAAAAGCCCCACCCGGAAACCAGCACACCCAGCCCCACGGACACAGCCCCCAAAGCCCATGCGGTGGCGGCGGCCCCCCGGCTCTGCCCCATGGCATGGTAGCCGCTGGTCTCCAATGGTTTAAGGCCCAGCACCGCCCCGGCGCTGACACACCGGGCCCCGGCGCACACCAGGGGCAGCGCCCACAGTCTGTCCGCCTCCCCCGGGCAGAGCCACACGCTGTACCCGGCCATAGCCAGCAGCACCAGGCAGATAACGGCAAAGGAGCCTACATGGGAGTCCTTGAGGATCTCCCGGCGGCGGGCCTGCTCCCGGCGGGAGAGCACCGCGTCACAGCAATCCATAAACCCGTCCAGATGGATAAAGCCTGTGAGACACCAGGGCGCTACCGTCATGCACAGGGCAAAAATGGGTCCCGGCGCAGAAATGCGCAGCAGCAAAAGGCCGATCCCCGTCCAGATAAGCCCTAAAGCGCCGCCTAAAAAGGGCAGGCACAGGAGCATCTGCCGGTAGCAGCCGCTGTCCCAACGGCGGATGGGGTTGGGAATGGCACAAAACATCCCCCAACACATAGAAAAGCCGGTGAACCATTTTTTCATACAGGCAGTTCTCCTTTGTAAACGATGCGGCCCCCGAAGCTCACCTCTGCTACAGCGTCACACACGGCGGCCAGGCTCCGGTCGATATGGGCCAGGCCCCGGCGATACTGCTCCGTGAGGTCGCCGTAAATCATGGCGTCGGAATAGATATAGTCGCTGACGAACACCATGCTTTTCATTCGCCGGGCCAAGGCTGTCAGCTCCCGGGCCACCCGCTCCGGGGCGGTGAGATCTATCGAGCCGTCCGGGCGGAACATCTCATTGGAAAGCAGGGCGGTGACGCTATCCAAAAGGTAGGTGCCCTCCACATCAGCATCCCGCAGTGCCGCCTCCAGCCCCAGGCCGCACTCAATGGTCTGAAAGCCCAGGCCCGAGCGGCTGGCCACATGGCGGGCAATGCGGCTGCGGTCCTCCTCATCGTGGGGGATCATGGTGGCCAGATAATACAGCTGCCCCGGCCGGCTCAAGTACACGGCGGTCTGCTCGGCCAGTGTGGATTTCCCGTTTTTACAGCCGCCGGAGAGAAACACGGTCATATCAGAAGCAATCCTTTCCCCGGATGTCATCCAGATAGCTGTCGTCGATGGCAGCGCCGGCAAAGGTGGCCATGCCCTCGGCGGCGGCGCAGGCCGCCTCCATCACCCGAAAAGCGATGGGGCAGCCGCTGCCCTCTCCCAGGCGCATGCCCAGGTGCAGCCACGGCTCCAGGCCCAACTCCTTTACAGCGGCGGCATAGCCCACCTCGTGGGAGGCGTGAGAGGCGAAGAAATAGTCCTCTGCCGCCGGGCACAGCCGCCCGGCGCACAGGGCCGCCACCACGGAGATGAACCCATCGATGACCACCGGCAGCCGCTGCCGGGCCGCCCCCAGGAACACGCCGCACATGGCGGCTATGTCCAATCCGCCCACCTTGCTCAAAACGTCCAGCACATCGTTTTTGTCCGGCCGGTGCAGGGCCAGGGCATCGGTGATGACCTGCTTTTTTCGCAGGAAGCCTGCGTCGGTCATGCCGCCGCCTCGGCCGGTGACAGCCTCTACCGGCAGGCCCGTCAGGGCTGCCAGCACCGCTGCGGAGGTGGTGGTGTTGCCAATGCCCATCTCCCCGGCGCCTAATATGGCCACGCCCTCATCCTTCGCCTGGCGGGCCAGCTCCATACCCGTCCAGACGGACCGGGCCGCCTCCTGCCGGGTCATAGCGGGCTCCCGCGCTAAATTGCGGGTACCGGGCAGGATCCTCCGGTTCAGGATAGCCGGGCAATCGTATTCATCGGCGATGCCCACATCCACCACCTGTATCTCATCTCCAAAGTGATGGGCCATAGCGCTCATGCCGGTGCAATAGTTTGTCATGTTCACCGCCTGGGCCGCCGTGACGCTCCGAGGCGTCACGGATACGCCCTCCTCCACCACGCCGTTATCCGCACAGAGGACGATAATGCGGCAGGGGCTATAGGCCGGGCGCAGCTTCCCGCTGATGCCGCACAGGCGGATATAGATATTCTCCAGCGCCCCCAGGCTGCCCGGGGGCTTGGCCAGGGTGCCCTGGTATACCGCCGCCCGGGCCATGGCATCGGCATCGGCGGGCGTGATATGGGGCAGCTCCTTTAGGAGCCGTTCTTCGTAATTCATAGCGTTAAAAATCCTTTTTCCAGCAGCCAGCGGACGTTCTCCTCCGCCTGTAATGTCTCCAATGTATAGGTTAGGTGTTCTTCCCGGGCCAGTGCGTGCAGCACCTGCTCCACGGGGATGGTGCCCCGCTTCAGGGGGTCGTGAAGATCCCCTCCGCCGGCATTGTTGTGCAGGTGCAGATGCCGCAGGTAGGGCCTGCACACCTCCACCCACTCCATGACCGGGGTGCGGGACAGCTCCGCATTGGCGTGGCCCACATCCAGGCACAGCCGCAGCCGGGGGTCGTCCACCTGGCGGATGATGTCCACCGGAATCTGCGGCGACGGCTCCATGACGTTTTCCAGGCACAGGACCATGCCCTCCGGCACCTGCGGCAGAAACTCCCGCCAAAACTCCACGGATTTCTCCACAAACCACTCCGGATAGTATACCCACGGGATAAATCCCGTGTGAACCACCAGCAGCCGGCAACCCCAATCCCGGGCGGCGGCCAGGGCCTGGGCGTAGCGATGCCGGGCCAGGCTGACAGCCAGGGGGTCGATGGCGGCGGGACACAGCTCATTGAACGGCGCATGGAACACAAACCGTTTCGCCGCCTGCCGGTGACACTGTGCGGCTGTCACCACCTCCGGAATGGGTGCATCCAGATTCGCGGCGGTGCAGTATTCGGCAATCTCCAGGCCCAGGCCGTACCGGGCGGCGGTCTCATCGCACCCGGCGGAAACGGTAGAAATATAGAGCTGGCTGCAGTCCATGACGCTTCTCCTTTTTCTTTTATGCGGGAAAAGTATACCACGGCAGCCCGCCCTTGTAAAGCGCGCGGGAGCCGTTCATCCCCGTCTCAAGGGCACAAAAGTGCCTCCCGCTGCCGGGAGGCACTTCCTGAATTGTTTCTCCGCTGCGTCTTACGCCTCTGTCAGGCCGTTTTCCGCCATGACCTTTTGCAGGATCGCCTCCGGGTCATTGCCCTGGATGTCCAGCCCCTCCGCCAGGAGCAGCCGGGTAGCTGGGATGCCGAAATAGTCCTCTGCCAGCGCCTTCACATACCCATAGCCAAAGCGCCCGTCAAAGGGGCCGCCCGACGTTGTGACATAGATCAGCTCCTCCGCCCGGCACATGCCCTCCGGACGGCCATCGGCGCCATACCGCGTCACGATGCCCGTGGCGTAGATGTTTTCGATATAGATCTTCAGCTGAGCCGGGAAGGACAGGTCCCAGTAGGGCGCCGCTATCACGATCCGGTCCGCCGCGGCGAACTGATGGGAATAGCGGAATATCTCGCCGTCCAGCTCGCCCCGGTCCAGCAGCTCCTCCCGATGGGGCAGCCGCTGGGGGTCCATAGCCCGGATGGGCTCATCGTATAGTCGCAGTTCCTCGTACTCCCCCAGCTTTTTCAGCAGTGCCCGGGCCAGACGGTCCGTGCGGGAGTTCATCCGGGGGCAGCAGTTAATGTATAGGGTCATGGGTATACCTCCTCATAAAGTTGTCTTTTTACGCTTTTTCTATCTGCCGGGCAAAATCTGCCGCCCGCCGCTCGATACCCGGCAGACGCACAAGGCTCCCCCGCTCGTTGGCTGTTTCCAGCAGGCAGAAATGAGGCGGCAGGAAAAAGGACTTGTTCATATTCAGGGCCGAAATCAGCTGCCGGGCCAGTAAGTCACCCCCGGAGTAGCCGGAAACCACCAGGCCAAACAGGCGCTTGTCGTAAAACCGCTGCTGGCGAAACAGGGCCGTCAGGCGATTGACGCAGGCGGTGAGATTGGCAGACAAGGCGTCATTATAGTTGGCGCAGAGCATCACCAGCGCATCGCATCGGCGCACAGCGGGATAGACCTCCTGTACCATGGGCCCGCTTCCGTAAAAGCAGCTGCCCTGCTCACCGAAATGCAGACATGCGGTGTAGCTGCAGCCGTTGCAATCGGGCACGGTGCCGTTGCGCAGGCCGATTTCCTCCACCTCCATCTCCGGCGGCAGCGCTCGGCGCACCAGCTCCCAAAAGGCCAGAGTGTTGGAGGTGCTGCGCTGGGAGGCATGCAGGGCCAGTATATGGCGGATGGGCCCGGGCTTTTCCCAGGCTGCCAGCCTTTCTATCAGCTCCGAAATCGACGCCCGGAAGGCCGTCTCCTCATTCACGCCGCCTATCTGGGCCTGGACACGGAAATTGCGCAGCGATCCGGTGGCCTCCACCAAGGGCCGGCCCAAAAAGGCGCAGCCCGCCTGATTGGCGGCAAACACCATGTCCCGGGCCACATCCTTGGTGTAAAACTCCCCCACGCCTGTGACAATCACTCCGGCCACGCAGCCGGTAAGCAAGCTCACATCCCGCCGAAGCCGGGAGAGCATGTGATAGTACGCTTCATTGCAGCCTCCCTCGTCCAGGGCCACAGCAAACAGGAGGCGCCGGCCCTGCAAGCCCTCCAGGTCTCTTTCCGGGTCGGCGAATACACTGCCCAGGGGCAGCAGGGGCGTGAGCATTTCCTCCAGGGCAGAGCTATATGCATTTTTCGGTAAAAGAACGGTCAGCGGCATTTTTACCCCTTCTTTCATGGAGGCTGTCGAAAAGCCCTGTCATTGCGAAGCCAGTGCTGCGCACTGGCTTCGCAATCCGCTTTGGAAATTCGGATTTTAGGGTCTTCTTTGCAAATTTCTGGTGCTGAAGTCATGGGTTCCCACATCGCTTCGCCCCTTGGAATGACAAAACGGAATTTTCGACAGTCTATTGTATAGCCTTTAATTTTTCCTCTGTCTCTTTCAGGCGGTCAAGAAGCGCCCTCGGCAACGACAGGCGCTCAAATTCCACGCCCCCCGGCGTCATGCGGTTGCGCCCGCCCATGAAAACGCCGCCTAAGTAGGCCGATGAGCAGTGCCACTGCCCCCGCAGGCACAGCAGCAGACTCAGCGCCCCCGATGACAGGGCCGGAGCCACAAAGGGCTTAAAGCCTATTCGCCGCATCTGAAGGTTTGCATGGGCGGCCAGATTCGTCAGTTCCCGGGAGAGGGCATCGTCATAGTGCGCGATGGAGTTGGCGATGACCAAGTCCTCTCCATGGGGGCCGAAGCTGCGGCCGTCCGTGAGGAACTCCGCAAAACGGGAATCCCTTTTAGCATAGTAGGCCGCCCGAGCGTTCATCACCCCCAGGCCGAAGCCCTTCACCTGGTGAGGAAACAAGCCTCCGCCATCCAGGATTCCATTTTCATCCCGGTTGCTCTCCAGCAGCACCGCCCGGCACAGGGGATCCACCGGATCGCTGACCACGCAAAACAGGCCCTTATACCGGGCCGCCCGGGCCTTTTTCGCGTACAGCGCCGCCAGGTCCCGGTTCAGCTCGTACTGAGCCATGCGCACGTCTCCGTTTTTCACCGCCGTGTCCGGCACGAACCGAGATGCGCAGAACAGGAATACATCTCCATCAAACAGCTCCTCCGGCCCGATGATCTCCACCGGCGGCAGAGCGTCATATGCCCAGGGCAGGCCGATCTGATTCAGCTCAAATTCCCACCGCTGGGGCACGTTTTCCCGCAGGTCGCAGATGCCAATAGAGGCGATGATATCCCCACCCAGCAGCCGCAGGCCCTGGAGCAGCGTGCTGCCCACATCCCCCAGGCCCAGGAGGTTCACCCGGTATTTTCCCCTCCGCGATGGGGGGGAGAGCAGCTCCTGCCAGCGGGGGTGCAGCCGGTTCACGGCCCGCACCCGTCCCGTCCGAATGGCCTCCTCCAGCTCCGCCGGGATGGCCGGACCCGGGGCGGAGGCGTCCAGGGTCTCCACGCCCTCCTTCTCCGTCAACAGAGCCGCATCCGTCACGGGAAAGCTCTCCCGCCCCGCGAGCATTTCCCGGGCAAAGAGGAAAATGATCTCTCCCTCCCCCGGCAGGGCGCCTATTCTTTCATAGGGCAGCGCCTCCCAGGCGCAGAGGGTGTGTCCCTCATGGCGATAGTAGTTCATACCTTCGCCTCCTTTGTCATAAAGCGCATCCGCTTGAGCAGCTCGATGTCGTCGTCCAGGTATGTGGAGGCCCCCCGGCTCAGATCATAGGTCATGCTGCTTCCCTTGTCGGGGCACAGGGGCAGGATCACCGCCTCACTCAGGCGGCTGAGCGTCAGGTTCCGCGCAAAGATCCGCCGGTACTCCGTCTCCAGGGCCAGCAGGATGTTCCGGGCATTTTCCAGGCAGCACAGACTCAGGGCCCAAGCGGTCTCCGGATCCAGCGGCCCGAACTCCGGGGAAGCATAGGGCAGGATCCGGTTCACAGACGGCTGCAGGCCGCCCTCCATCCGCTCACTGCGGCGGATGGTATCTCCGCCGATGAAGGGATACAGCGTAGACTCCACAAAGCGCATCCGCAGATTGGGCAGGTAATATACGCCCTCGGCGTCATAGCCCAGGCTCTCCATCAGATCCCGGCCGGTGCCGGTGAGATAGCCCACCAGCACCTTTTTTACCCGGGTACCGGTCTTTCGCAGCAGTGGTGCCAGGCGGCGGATACGCTTGCCATCGTGGAGCACATCGTCCACTAAGATAGCGGGCCGGTCAAAGGCCCGAATGGTACGCACCTGATCCTCCAGCGGGGAGTAATCCGGATATGCCTCAATGGAGTACGAGGATAGATCAGGCTCATACACCTTGTCTGTGCGCAGCGTCTTGGTGACGGTGTTGGGCACGATGACGCCGCGCATGAGCTTGCCATAGGGCACACAGATGTCCGGTCCCAGCTGCCGGGGCTGCGTAGGCTCCTCAGGTACGCCGTTGCACTCGGTGATGCGCCGCAGAAGCCTATGGTAAATCACCCCGGCGGACAGGCTCAGTACCAGCCCGCCCGGCTGGAGAAGTGTCATGGTCTCCTGCAGCCGCCGATGCGCCGCCGCCACGGCAGCCACCACCATGGGGGCCGTAGACAAGGGGGGCTTTATGGTGGTGCCCACGTTGTTGCTGAGGATAATGGGCTGGCGCATGTCCACCGCCAGAGCGATGCGGGAGCAGCTGCCCGGAACAGGCACAAAGCCCTGCAGCCGCAGCAGATCCCGCGCCCAGGCATCCGCAAAGCCCTCCAGGGGCATATAAATAGCATAGGTGTACTCGCGGCCCAGGGCCAGGGTCAGCACCTCCGTCAAAAGCAGCTGACCCAGCTCATTCTGCTGGGAGGTCTGCGGCACAAAAAGGCCGCTTACCAGCAGCGTCCGGCCGCCGGCGTTCTGCCGCACAAAGGCCGCCAGCTCTGCGCTCCCCAGCCGGGAGAACAGGTGCTGGGAATCCATGCAGCAATAGGTGGCCGCCCCCAGCACCGTCTTGTTCTCCCCATTGGTCAGCAGCAGCACATCATCGCCGCTTTGGCGCAGCGCCCGCAGCACCGTCTCTGCGGCGGAGGCAGGCAGAGTCCGGCGCAGCATTGCGTTCAGGCGCTCCTCCTCCGGTCCGCAGGGGATAAATTCCAGATCCTCCGTCCGCAGCACGGGCTTATCCAGCGGCTCCCGCAGATACAGGCTGTGGCGGTAGATAAATTCCTGGGCCATGGGGTCAATAAGATGGGAGATATCCCGGTTAGCGTCCACCGCCTCCCGGATGCGGGTGGAGCTGATCTCCTCCAGCTCCTCTGGCAGGGTCAGCTCCAGCACCTTGCCGCTGATGCAGCCGTAATCCCCGACCATATCGGCGCCGGCCCGGCGGAATATCACATGGTTGAAGCTATGGATGGAATCCGGCTCCGTGGGCTTGCGATACGAGGAGGCGTGGGCCACCACGTCGCTGCCCACCACAATGGATACCTCCCGTCCCGGGAACGCCCGGCGCAATCGGCGCAGATTTTCCGGGTTGGCAATATTCACCGGGAAATCCTCCGGGAAGATATGCACATAAAATTCATCCGCCACAGACATGGCCGCAATCTCCCGCCGGACGCGGTAGGGCTGGGTGCGCTTAGACCAGGAAAACTCGTCGATGGCCAGCAGCACCTCAAAGCCCTCGTCCCGGATGGCCCGGACAATACCCTTGTGGGACAGGGTAAAGGGGTCAAAGGTACCGGGAAAGAAGGCCACAGGCCGAGGCGGTGAAAAGGATACGCCCCCGCACAGCAGCTCCTGCTCCACCAAAAGCCGGTAGAGCCTGCCCAGCATGGCAGCCCGATAGTAAAAGTGCAGACCGCTCTCGCTCTCCGCCTGACATATGGCCAGGATGCGCCGGACCGTCAGCTGCAGGGACCGGCATTTCTCCTCCCGGTCCAGTACCGGCGAGCCGAACACATGTCTCCCCAGCAGATACATAGCCTCCTGCCGGGTACCCACGTCGATGCCCGCCGTACCCTTCATCAGCATACCCAGCAGCCGCTGGGCCCGGCCACGGCGAGTCCCCTCGTCCTCCGGAAAGCGCTCCTGATACACGGTGTAGGTCTCCAGGATCTCTGCAGCGGTATCCAGGGCTGAGGCCACGATATGCCCCTCTGAGGAGGAGAGAGAGGCAGCCAGGCCCGCCAGAAGCTCATCCAGCTGCTCCGGCGGCAGCCACAGGGCAAAGCGTCCCAGATACTCCGGGATATACTTGGTGAATTCCTGCTGTCCCAGCTCCAGGCCCCGGCACAGCTCCACGGCAATCTCGTTGCGCTGATCCACGCTCAGCAGCGGTGCCAGCTCCAGCAGCGCGCCGCCGGCGCTGTGACGCACGGTGACCCGGTCGCTGACCTTGATGAGGTTGGAGAAATGGGCGGCAATGTGCAGCACCTGACCGCCGCCGGCCTTGGCGTGCTCTGTCAGCAGGAGTATGTTCATTCTGCGGATAACCCACGGGGTGGCGGTTTTCAGGTTATCTAAGAAAATCTCCGAGATGGTCTCGTCCGGCAGGCGCACCACCTTTCCCTCCAGCAATCGGCTGCGCAGGAGAGACAGGGAGGTACTGTCGCCGCAATGCATCTTTCTAAGCGCATTTTGGAGCCGCGGCTCTCCGGGCAGGGCCGCCAGCAGCGCCCGCAGCAGCAGTGCGGCAGACGTGCGCACCGTCAACTCCCGGGACCGGGCTGAAACCTCCGCAAAGCGCAGCAGCGTTTCCCGCTGCGCCGGGGTGCAGCGGTCCAGGGGCAGCGCCGCAAAGGTATCCAGCAGCCGGAATGCCACATCCGGCTCCATTCGCCCACCGCTGCGGCAATAGACCAGCAGACAATCCAAAAAGCCCTCCTCCCGGCCCGGGCAATGCTGCAGCAGGGAGTTTACCGCAAATTTCAGGGTATATCCGATCCAACTGCGGTACTGGGGCATCAGCTTATGATCCGGAAAGATGATTTTTTCCAAATACAGCTTCCACTGCCCCAGGTCGGTGATATTGCCCAGGGGCTTGCTGTCCCGGGGGCGTTCCTTCACATAGCCCGCGTGGAAATCGGCGATGATGGCACCCATCAGTGCCGCCGCCTGGCGGCGGATGTCGCCCTCCCGGTGCATCAGCAGCTCATAGAGGAACGCCAGCGTCTCCATCTTCTGCGGCAGGCGCAGATACAGGGAGTAGGATTCGATAACCCCCAGATAGGCTCGCAGCCGCCGCCAATCCGTCTCGCCCCGGGCCTGCTCCAGCAGCTGGGCAAAGCTCCGTAGTCCCGTGAGCCGATCCATCAGCCGGATATTATGCTCCACGCATACCAGGCGCAGCACGTCTAGGGCCTCCTCGTCCGTCATCAGTGCCGCCGGCTTTTCCCTCCGGGGCGGCACATTGCGGCTCTGTAGTGAGGTATCCACCCCACGCTCGCTCAAAAAGCGCTCAAAATCCCGCAGCCGGGTGTATACCCGGCGGTAGCGCTGCTTTTTCTGCTCATCCACTCCGTCCAGCTTGGACAAGATCACGTCAAATGCCTCGGACAGGGTGGAGATGCAGGTAATCTCCTCCCCATGGGCTCCCCATGTCTGCTTCACCCGGAAATCCGCATAGATCAGCAGCAGTGACTCCACAGACAGATAGTCCGGCTCTAAGTCCCACACGGAGTGGTTGGCGGCCACATGTCCGATATCCGAGAGCTTATGCCGCCGGAACCAGAGGTCCGTGTAGTAGTAGTGCAGGTACGGCACCCGCTCCCCCGGCCGGCAGCCGAATTTGCCGATGTCGTGCCCGGCGGCACTGCCGGACACCAGGGCCAGGTCCACGGGGATCCCGGTCTCTCGCAATCCCCGGCCCATGGTCACGGCGATGTGATGCACCCCCGCAATATGCTCCAGCGCCCGGAACGGCGTGACCTCCAGGCCCAGACGCATCATCTCATACACATACTCCCGCTTCCATAGCCGCAGCATCTGCCCATAGCCCGCCGCACAGGGGCTGCCCTCCAGCTCTTCCTCTTGCAAAAAGTCAAAATCCCACATGGGGTCAAAGGGCTGCAGCTCACGCTCTGCACCAAACAGCACCTGCAGCACCGACAGCAGGAAGGCCGCACCGGCTCCGCAGGAAAAGTCCCTCCCCTGCTCCGGGAAAAGCTGCTGCCTGGCATAATCAAAGGTATAGAGCAGCCAGCCCTCTTGAGGCGTCTGGGGGCACAGCTGCTCCAGCTCACCCCGGCACAGCTCCAGTACCTGTGCGCACTGCACCCGCCCGCCATCCAGCAGCGGTGCAAAGCGCTGCATATAGTTCTCCCGCTCCAATCCCTGCAAAAGCTCCTTCTGTCGGGCGAAATAGTCTCCCGCGGGCCGTTTTTGCAGCCTGCGCAGTAGCAGCACGTTCATCTGCCGGATCTTTTTTTTATTCATGGCGGTGCCCCCTGTTTCGGTGGTTTTCTTTTCTATTATGCTACCACAGCCGCCGCCTGATGTAAACAGCGCAGATGCTCGGTTTTCTCAAGTTTTTTGGTCATAAAATGTCCCCTGCACAGCATTGTGCAGGGGACATTTGTTCATCGTCCGTTCTCATCGGAGCCATTTGCCTGTTATCCTTTATACATGGGATACCGCTCCGTCAGTTCCCTTACAGCATCCAAAATAAACGCCCGATCCGCCGGGTCATTGCGGCAAGCCAGATGAATACACCGGGCAATAGTCTCCATGTCGGCGGAGCCAAAGCCCCGGGTGGTGACACAGGGAGTGCCTATGCGCACGCCGCTGGTGACCATGGGCTTTTCCGGGTCGCCGGGAATGGCGTTTTTGTTCAGGGTAATGTGCAGCCCGTCCAGCCGCTCCTGCAAATCCCGGCCGGTAATGCCATGGCTGCGCAAATCCACCAGCATCAGGTGGTTGTCCGTGCCGCCGGAAACCAGGTCGAAGCCGCTGTCCCGCAGGGCATTCGCCAGGGCAGCGGCGTTTTCCACCGTCCGCCGGGCGTAATCCCGGAATGCCGGCTCCATAGCCTCTCGAAAGCACACGGCCTTCCCTGCGATGATATGCAGCAGCGGGCCGCCCTGCATACCGGGGAACACGGCGCTGTCAATTCTCTTGGCCCACTCCGCTTTGGCCAGGATCACACCGCCCCGGGGGCCCCGGAGAGTCTTGTGGGTGGTAGTGGTCACCACGTCGGCATAGGGCACGGGGCTCTCATGCTGTCCGCCGGCCACCAGCCCGGCAATGTGGGCCATATCCACCATCAGCAGTGCCCCGTAGCGGTGGGCAATGTCCGCAAATGCCTTAAAATCCAGCGCCCGGGGATAGGCCGAGGCTCCGGCCACCAGCAGCTTGGGTCGGGCCTCTTTCACGATGTCCTCCACCCGGTCATAGTCGATGCGCCCAGTCCGGGGATCCACCCCATAGCTGACAGCCCGATATAGCTTCCCCGATTGGTTCACCGACGCCCCATGGGTCAGATGTCCCCCGCCGGAGAGGTCCATGCCCACAAGGGTGTCCCCCGGCTGCAGCAGGGCCGCATAGGCCGCCAAATTTGCCTGGGCTCCGGAATGGGGCTGCACATTGGCGTGCTCTGCGCCGAAAAGCGCCTTGGCCCGGTCAATGGCCAGCCGCTCAATCTCGTCCACATATTCGCATCCGCCGTAATACCGCCGCCCGGGATAGCCCTCGGCGTACTTGTTGGTCAGGCAACTGCCCATGGCGGCCATCACCGCCGGGGAGGTGATGTTCTCCGAGGCGATGAGCTCAATATTCTCCTGCTGCCGCTGATACTCCCGCAGCAGCCACGTGGACACCTCCCCATCCTCCCGGGCCAGATAGTCCATGCTTTCCTTCAAAAAATTCTCCATGGTGTTGTCTCTCCTATACCGTCTTTCCCGTTCAATATTTTGCTGCAAGCCCCCTGCCGGAAAACCAAAGGTTTTCCGGCAATGTTCATTCCATATGCGGCCGCTCATCACCCATGAAGAACACCGCCACGGTGCCCTTGCCTGCGTGAGAGCCGATGATGGTGCCGATGTCGCACTGAACGATTTTGCCCCTTAGGTTGGGAAACTTCTCCCCGATGGCGTCCGTCAGCAGTTTGGCGTCCTCCGGGCAATCAGAGTTGCAGATATAGCACCGTCCGGCGTAATCTGCGCCGTTTTGGGCGTGCTGCAGCATGTTTTCCACCGTCACGGCCACGGCCTTTTTCTTGCCCCGGACCTTGTCGTAGGCGATGATGCGCCCCTCGTCGTTCAGGCGCATGATGGGGCAGATATTCAGCACCGTGGCCACCATGGCCGCCGCGCCGGATACCCGGCCCGTCCGCCGGAACTGGGTCATGTCGGAGGAGAAGAACTGATGGTGTACCTTGTTGCGGTTCGCCAGCACCCACTGGGCGGTCTCCTCCAGGGATCTCCCCGCGTCCCGCAGGTCCGCTGCCTCGTCCACCAGCAGGCCATAGCCCGAGGAGGAGCACAGGGAGTCGATGACCTGGATCTTCCGCTCCGGATACTTCTCCCGCAGCGTCTCGGCGGCGATGTAGGCGTTGTTCACCGAGCCGGACTGACCGGAGGTGAAGGCAATGTGCAGCAGGTCGCCCTTTTGCAGCTGCTGCTCGAAAAACTCCACATAGGTAGCCACGTTGACCTGGGAGGTCTGGGGGAGCTTCCCCTCCTGTAAAAACCGGTAAAACCGGGGCAGGGCCTCCGGATCCCGGCCCATGTCGTCCACATATTCCTGCCCGTCCACTACATAGGTGTAAAACAGAACCGGAACCTGCCGCTGCACCAGATGCGCATAAGGGAGGTCTACCGTGGAGCAGCAGGAAAGCGTAAACTGGCTGTTCATTTCTCTCCATCTCCTTTTTCATTAATGATATGCTATATTATGTAAACAAATCTATTATACCAAAATCTGCCGCATTGTCAATAAAAACCGCCGCCTGCATAGGCGGCGGTTTTTCGGGTCAGGTCGTTTCACTCCGCCTCGTAGATAGCCTTGCAGCCCTTATAGGTCATATAACAGTCCAGCTTGGCCACGGTCTCAAAGGGGGCGTGCATGCTCAGCACCGGGACGCCCGCGTCCAATGTGGCAATGTTGCGGTTGGCCATATACATGGCCACGGTGCCGCCGCCGCCGGCATCCACCTTGCCCAGCTCTGAGATGTGCCAGAGGACATCCGCCTCATCCAGCACCCGGCGCACATAGGCCACCGTCTCCGCCGAGGCATCGGAGGCGCCGGACTTGCCCCGGGCGCCGGTATACTTGCACAGGCCCACGCCGTAGTTGACGAAGGCGGCGTTGCGCTTTTCAAAGACCTCCGGGAAGTTGGGGTCGTAGGCCGCCGTCACATCGCAGGAGAGGCAGAAGGAGTTTTCATAGCAGGCCCGCAGAGGCACACCCTGCCCGTCGCACAGGTCGTGCATAAAGGTATCAAAGGCGGCGGATTGCATACCCGTAACGCCCATAGAACCGATCTCCTCCTTGTCCGCCAGCATACACACGGCGGTCTTGGCGGGGCTGGTGAGCTCCAGTATGGCCTGCAGGCCGGCGTAGCCGCACACCCGGTCATCGTGGCCGTAGGCCCCGATGAGGCTGGCATCCAGGCCGATGTCCGTGGGCTGGGCCGCAGGGACGGCCTCCAGCTCGGCGGAGGTGAAATCGTCCTCGGTGATGCCGTACTTTTCATAGAGCTTTTCCAGAATATGCATCTTCACCCGATCCTTTTCGTCCTCCTCGCCGGAGGGGCAGGAGCCCAGGAGAATATTCAGGCTCTCGCCGGGTACGGCCTCGTTGAGAGGCTTTTTCCCCTGCTCACCGCCCAAATGGGGCAGCAGATCGGTGATGACAAACTTGGCCTCGTCCCCCTCACCCAGCCTCACGGGCACCACGGTGCCGTCCTTCTTGGCCACCACGCCGTGGAGCTCCAGGGGGATGGTCACCCACTGATACTTGCGGATGCCGCCGTAGTAATGGGTCTTGAAGAAGGCCAGCTCGCTGTCCTCATACAGGGGATTAGGCTTCAGGTCCAGCCGGGGAGAGTCGATATGGGCGGCCACGATGTGTGCGCCCTGGGCCAGGCTCTCCCGGCCTATCACCGCCAGCATGACGCTCTTGTCCCGATTCACCCGATAGATTTTGTCCCCGGCGGCCAGGGCCATGCCCCGCTCATAGGACTTGAAGCCCGCCTTTTCCGCCAGCTCCACGGCCACCCGGGCGCACTCGCGCTCGGTTTTGCCCTGCTGCAGGAAGGTCTTATACAGGCCGCAGTAGCGCTCCATGGCCTGCAGCTCCTCCGCCTTGATGCGGTCATAGCCGTTCTTCCGCGGAGAAAGCAGCTTTTCCCGCAGGGCCTTTCTTTCCTCACTCATGGTCAAATACCTCCCAAATCAATTTTCTGAAAAATGTCCGTGCCTGGGCCTCAAATTCTCCGGCGCTATCCGCCCGGTTATACAGCAGCCGCCCACAGCGGCTTTCATAGTACTCCTCCGGCTGCTGGGCGCCGATGCGCAGCCGGGCATAGTCCTCGGTGATGCCGTCCCGGAGCATGATACGCTGCACCCGCTGCTCTCTGGGTGCCAGCACCGCCACCGTCTCCCGGCAGTAGGCCGCCAGCCCGCTCTCAAACAGGTTGATGGCGTCCAGCCCCACAATCAGCTGTCCCTCTGCCTCCCGGCGGATCACCGGCAGCAGGTGGAAATTCACGATATCGTTGAGTCTCTGCAGGGCATCCGGGTCGGAAAAAACAATGCCGCCCAACTTCTGCCGGTCCAGCTTCTCCCCGTCGAACACCTCGCCGAAGGCCCGGGTAATATCCCGGCGCAGGGCGGAATTCGCAGCCAGCTCCCGGTGGTACACGGCGTCGCAATCGATGATCCGTCCCCCCAGGGTCTCCAGCGCATGCAGGGCGCTGGTCTTACCGCTGCCGGTGCCTCCGGTGATGCCGATGACAAGCTCCGGCAGACGGTCCGCGTCCACAATGTGAAAGCCCGCCGCCTTCTTCAGCCGGTTGCCCACCGCCAGGCCCAGGCCGGTATCATCCGGACACTGGGCATAGATATGCGTAACATCCGTGCTGTCAAACCGGCGCAGGGCGTCAAAGACCCGGTGGGCCTGCTGGGCGGTATCCTCCGCCGCTCCCAGGGATTGCAGCGCCCGGCTGGCAAACCGCTGCCGAAACTCCTCAAAGCAGATGACGCCCTCCCCTTCCTGCAGCGCAGCCTGTATAAATGCAGCGCTGCGTTCGGGTCGGCCGGTGACCACCGTCACCGGGGCGTGGGGGGCATAGTGGCGATACTTCATACCCGGAGCCCGGGGCGGCTCGCTGCCCGTGACCTTCTGTGTAACGGCCTTGTCCACGGCCACCTCGCCCAGAATACGGCGCAGGTCCTCCAGCGGCAGACCGCCGGGACGCAGGAGCCGGGGCGGGCTGACGGTGAGGTCGATAATGGTGGACTCCACCCCCACCCGGCAAGGCCCGCCGTCCACGATGCCGTCTATCTTGCCGTCCATATCCTCCAGCATGTCGGCGGCGCTGGTGGGGCTGGGCCGGCCGGAGGTATTGCCGCTGGGGGCGGCCACAGGCACTCCCGCCGCCCGGATAATAGCCCGTGTAACGGCGTGATCCGGGCAGCGGACGCCCACGGTCTCTAAGCCCCCGGTGGTACGCAGGGGCACGATGGCTTTGCGGGGCAGGATCATGGTCAGAGGCCCCGGCCAAAACTCCCGGGCCAGGCGGTAGGCCGTATCCGGCACAACTGCGCAGAACCGCTCCAGCCAGCCGGCCTCCGGCACATGGAGGATCAGGGGATTATCCTGGGGACGACCCTTGGCCTGGAATATGTGCCCCACCGCATCCTCATTCAAGGCGTTGGCGCCCAAGCCGTAGACCGTTTCCGTGGGGATGCCCAAGAGGCCCCCCTCCCGGAGGATCTGTGCCGCTTCCTTGATTTCATTTTCCCCATTTTCTGGGTGAAATACCCTTGTTTTCAAACTGAATTTCCTCTTTATAATATACCATTAACAAATAAAGCTTCTCGTAAAAATCCTCGCAGTGTCTGCGTCCGTAGGCGCAAGCTCCGCAGCAATTCTCGCCTGCTGTTACAGGCCCAGATCCTCGCCCACCAGAACCACCTTGATGCGCTTGGCCGGCCGGCACAGGCGGGTATGTACAAAGTGGCAGCAGCAGCTGTCAGGGCTCATGCAATCGGCGCACAGGCCCGTGACATTACAGGGGATCTTGGCCGCCGGGAAGCGCTGCACCACGCCGGGGGCGGTGTAGCCGCGCACACGGCTGTAAGCCGCGTCCATGTCCGGCACTACCTTGTTCATGCCCGCCACCACAATGACCTGCTTGGGGCCATAGCAGAAGGCGGCTACACGATTTCCGTTGCCGTCAATGTTGAAAAGCTGGCCATCGGCGGTGACAGCATTGGAGGAGGTCAGGAAGGTATCTGCCAAGAGGCCCTGGCGCATCAGCTCCACCCGTTCCTCATTGGATTGGGCGGAGTCCCGGTCGATAAGTCTCTGACCCCGGGCCCGAAGAAGGTCCTTGATCCCCAGCTCGTCCACCGTAAGGGTGCCACCCCAGGAGACCGTATCGTCTGCGGAGATCAGCTCCAGCACCTTTTGCACAGCGGTGTCTCGGTCAGGGCAGTAATATGCCTCAAAATACCGCTTGTTCAAAGCCTCGGCCACCTTGGGTCCAGCCTTATCATACTGCATTTTTCTGGGTTTCAACATCATCGTTTCCTCCTTATCTGATTAGTTTATTAGTTGTTGGCCTGCTGTAGTAATTTCTCAGCCTGCTGCTGGGCAGTGAGGGCGTCAATAATCCCGTCCAGATTCCCATCCAGCACCGGGCCAAGGGGAAAGCTTTTGCTTTCGCCGGACAGACGGTGATCCACCACAATCTTCTCATGGAACCGGTAGGTTCGGATCCTCTCGGCCCGTTCGGCCCCGCCGATCTGACTTCTGCGCAGGGCCGCCTGGGCGGCGTCCTCCTCCGCCCGCTGCCGGGTGTAGAGGCGGGAGCGCAGGATTTTCATAGCCCTGTCCTTGTTTTTATACTGGCTGCGCTCGTCCTGACACTCTGCCACCAGACCCGTGGGCAGGTGCGTAATGCGGATGGCGCTCTCGGTTTTATTCACATGCTGGCCTCCGGCGCCGCCGGAGCGGTAGGTGTCTATACGCAGGTCCTCCGGGGCGATGTAAAGCTCCGTCTCCTCCGCCTCAGGCAGCACCGCCACAGTGGCGGTGGAGGTGTGGATTCGCCCGGCGCTCTCCGTCTCCGGAACACGCTTGACACAGTGGGTACCTCCCTCAAACTTCAGCCGGGCATAGACCCCGGCCCCCTCTACGGTGAGAGTGGCCTCCTTCACCCCGCTTAGTTCCGTGTCGCTGCGGTGGACCACATCAGCCTGCCAGCCGCAGCTATCGGCATAAAGCAGGTACATACGAAGAAGGTCTGCGGCAAACAGGGCCCCCTCCTCGCCGCCGACCCCGGCCCGCAGCTCCAAAATCACGCTGCGTCCGTCGTCGGGATCCTTGGGCAAAAGCAGCAGCTTCAGCTCTTGTGTGAGCCGATTCTGCCGCTCCCGGGCCTCCAGCAGCTCCTCCCGGGCCAGGTCCCGCAGCTCCGGGTCGGCAAGCATCCCCTCCGCCTCCCGCTGCATAATCCGGGCCGCTTCCAGCTCCCGAAAGGCAATCACCACCGGTTCAAGCTCCTTCTGCTCTCTTGTCAGATCCCGCAGACGGGCAGGGTCGGCATACACCTCCGGCTGGGACAGGAGCAGCTCCACCTCCTGCAGGCGCAGGGCCGCCCGCTTCAGCTTTTCCTCCATGCTCACAGACCCAGGGCATTTTTGGTGTCCTGAATGAACTTATCCCGCCAGAATTCATACCCCGCGTCATCCGGCCGCAGGGAAACATCCGTCAGGCGCATACGCTTTAAAAATGTGGCCATGTGGGCCAGCACATCGTCGCAGCGGTCGGCGCCGCCGCGGGTGACCACGCAGGAAACCTGGGGCAGCTTCTCGGCATTTTGGGCCAAAAAGCTCTTGACGGGGCTGGCGCACCGGCCCGCCCAGGCAGGAGTGCCGATGATGACCAGGCGATATTCCTGGAGCGGCCGCTCCGTCTGCACGGGGGCAATGGGGCATAGCTTTTTGCTCATAGCCTCCAGGCCCGAGCGCAGATAGCCCCGAAGCTTACTGCGATCCTGGCCATCCTCAATTTTCACCAGCTCCGCACCCAAAGCCTGGGCGATCTCGCCCATAGCCTTCTCCGTTCTCCCGGTGCGGGAATAATATACACACAAAATGTCGCTCACTGCTGTGCGCTCCTTTCTGTCATCCTTCGTTATCTTGTTTACTCCTCCAGCTGCAGGCTCAGCTCCTCCCAGCGGGCCATCTGCTCCTGCAGGGTGTTTTCCGTTTCCATTTTTTTTGCGTAGACCTCCGCCAGCTTATCCGGATCCCGCCCCACCTGCTGCATCTGGCCGTCCAGGTCGGCAATCTCCGTCTCTAATTTAGATATGGTATTCTCGCAGATGGTCAGCTGCCGCCGGGCTGCCTGCTGGGAGCGGTTTCCCTTGGCAGGGCGGGTGTCTCCCTTCTTTTCCCGGACGGGCGCAGGCGTACGCTCCTGCTTTTCCTGGGCCTTCACGGCCTGATACTGGGTAAAGCCCATAGGATAGTCCGTAATAGTGCCATCGGCCAGCTCCCAGACGCGGGTGGCAAAGCGGTTTATAAAGTATCGGTCATGGCTGACAAACAGCAATGTGCCGTCAAAGGACTCCACTGCCTCCTCCACCCACTCCCGGGCTTCAATGTCCAGATGGTTGGTGGGCTCGTCCAAAATGAGAAAGCTGGTCTGCTCGTCCATGAGCATACACAGCCGCAGGCGAGAAAGCTCGCCGCCGGAGAGGGCGGAAACACTCTTGAACACGTCCTCCCCCTGAAACTGGTACTGGGCCAGGCGGTTGCGGGCGCTCTGAGCGGTCATGCCCTTTTTCTCGTAGAGCATGGTGTCCAGGAGGCTCCGCTCCGGGTGGGCAAAGCGAATGATCTGTGGCAGGTATGCCGTGACCACTGCAGGCCCAAGGCGGATGGAGCCGCTGTCCGGCCGCTCCTGGCCCACGATCATATTCAGCAGTGTGGTTTTCCCGGTGCCGTTTTCACCCAAGAGGGCGATGCGCTCCCCCGGCTCCACCCGAAGATAGACATCAGAAAGCAGTGTTCTGTCCCCAAAGGACTTGGTAAGGCCCCTGAGCTGCAGCACCTCGTCGCCCCGAAACTCCCGGCTGGCAAACTGGGCATTCATCTTCTTGGCCTTGGTGGGCTTTTCCGTAGTGCGCATACGCTCAATACGCTTTTCCATGGAGAAGGCCCGCTTATGAAGGGCATCGTTCCCCATGAAGGCCCACAGATGCATCTGATCGGCGGCCTTTTCCAGCTGCCGGATCTTGGCCTGCTCCTTGAGATACTGCTTCATGCGCTCCTGGTAGCGCCGCTCCTTTTCCACGGCGTAAAAGCTGTAATTCCCGCTGTAAAATGCCGCCTTGCCATCGGCAATTTCTATGATGCGGGTAACGGTGCGGTCTAAAAAATAGCGATCGTGAGATATGGTGAGGACGGTGCCCCGAAACTTGGAAATATACTCCTCCAGCCACATGGTGGCCTGAAGGTCCAGGTGGTTGGTGGGCTCATCCAGCAGGAGGATATCCGTATCCTCCAGGATCAGGCGGCCCAGGTTCACCCGGGTCTTTTCGCCGCCGGAAAGCTCAGAGAAAAGCCGGCTGCGCATGGAGTCATCGATGGTGAGGCCATTTGCCACCTTGCTGACGGCGGTATCGGTGTCCCAGCCTCCCAATCCCTCGAACCGGGCAGAAAGGTCGCCGTAGCGCTTTAAGATAGCGGCGCTGCTGTCCCCGGCGGCCATTTTTTCCGCCAAGGCATCCATCTCCCCTTTCAGCCGCTCCATCCGGGAAAAGGCCGTGCGCAGCACATCCTCCACAGTGTATTCCGCCGGGTAGACGGGGATCTGAGAAATGAGGCCCAGGCGCTTACCGGGAGCAATGAACACCTCGCCCTCGTCATAGTCCAGCTCTCCGGTGAGGATCTTAAAAAGGGTGGTCTTCCCCGCCCCATTGCGGCCCAAAATGCCCACCCGCTCACCGGTATCGATCTGAAAGGTGAGGCCGTCCAATATTTTCTTTTCCAGGTCGAAGGACTTCACAAGTCCCGTGACGCCAATGTCGATCATGCTTTTTCCAGTTCCTCAACGATTTTTTCGAAATGCATGGCATGAGAGGCCTTCACCAGCACTGCGGTGCCGGGGGTGAACTCCCGGTGGAGCGTCTCACAGGCCTGCTCCACAGTGTCAAAGTGATATACATTCCCCCGGGCCGTCTCCGTCAGATACTTCATCCACTGGCCGATAGCTACCACGCACTCCAGCTTCAGCTCATTTAGCAGCAGCCCGATCTGCTCATGGGCCTCGGCCGCTAAATCGCCCAAGTCAAACATATCCCCCAGTACGGCCATGCGCCGGGGCCGGCGGGTGCCCGCCAGCAGCCGCAGGGTCTCGGCCATAGCCTGGGGATTGGCGTTGTAGCAATCGTCAATGATGATCCGCTCCCCGGGACAGCGGATCAACCGCATCCGGGACCCGGTGGGGGTGTAGGCCGCCACGCCACGGATGATTTCCTCCTTGCTAAGGCCCAGGTATTCCCCAATGGCCACGCCCATGGCGGCGGAATAGATCATAAACCGTCCCGGTGAGGGAATGCGCAGCGAATAGCTGTCTTTTTCCGTGGTCACAGTGCAGCTTAGGCCCTCAATGCCGCGCTCACAGATGTTCGTCACCCGGACATCGCAGTTTTCACTCTCGCCGCAGCGCAGGGTCTTAAAGGGTAAATGCAGGGTGCTTAGCAGGGGGTCGTCCCCGTTGAGCACGGCGAGGCCGCCGGGCTGCAAATTTTCAAAAATTTCGCTCTTGGCCCGGAGGACGCCCCCACGGGTGCCGTCCAGGTTGCCGATGTGGGCGTCGCCGATGTTGGTGATAACGGCGATGGTGGGGCGCACCATGACGCCCATGCGGCGAATCTCCCCGAAGTGATCCATGCCCGTCTCGATGACCGCCGCCTGATGCCCCTGCTCCAGGCGCAGGAGGGTCTGAGGCGTGCCCACGAAATTGTTGAAATTGGCCAAGGTCTTGAGGGTGCGGAAGTGCTGGGAAAGCACCGCCGCCAGCATCTCCTTGGTGGTGGTTTTGCCCGCGGAGCCGGTGACCTGCACCACGGGGATGTCGAATTTTCCCCGATACCAGCCCGCCAAGCGGCCCAGGGCGGCCTCGGTGTCGTCCACGGCGATGTAGAACTTACCGGGCTGCAAATTTTCGGGAATTTTGGCACACAGGCAGCCCGCCGCGCCCTTCTGAAGGGCAGCGTCTATGTAGGCGTGGCCGTCGAAGCGCTCGCCCACTAGGGGCACAAAGAGGTCGCCGGGCTGAATGTCTCGGCTGTCGGTGCTGACGCGGGTAACGGCGGCACCGTCACGCAGGAGCTTCCCGCCTGTGGCGGCGGCTATCTCCCGGGCCGTGCAGGGAATCATCATAGCCGCTCCGCCTTTCTCACGCGCAGAGACTCCTCTGCGATCTTCTCACACAGGGCATCATAGTCCATGCCCACGGCGGCAGCCTCCTGGGGCACCAGGCTGGTGGGGGTCATGCCCGGGAGGGTGTTCACCTCCAGGCACCAGGCCCGGCCCTCCTCGTCCAAAATAAAGTCTGTCCGGGAGTAGACGGAAAGGCCCAGGGCCTTATGCAGCTTCAGCGCCGCCTGGCCCACCTGCTTCCACTCGTCGTCCGTGATAGGGGCGGGGCAAATTTCCACGGCGCCGCCCTTCTGATACTTGGATTCATAGTCGAAATACGCATTCTTGGGGATAATCTCCACAGCAGGAAGATAGTCATCACCCAAAACAGCCACCTGAATCTCCCGGCCCTTGATTTTCTTTTCCACCACCACATGGTCGCCATATTGGAGCATACGGCGCAGGGCACCCACCAGCTCCTCCTTGGTGTCCGGCAGCTCCACGCCGATGGAGCTGCCGCCGTTGACGATCTTCACGGCGCAGGGCGTCTCCAGCTTCTCCACCAAAGCGGGGATATCCGCCTCGGTGTAGCGCACGTCGTGCCAGGGAGCGGTGCGGATGCCCTCGGCGTCCATAAAGCGCTTGGTGATGGCCTTGTCCATAGCCATGCCGCTGGAGACATAGTTGCTGCCGGTGTAGGGCACGCCCAGCAGGTCCAATGTGGCCTGGATACGCCCATCCTCGCCGCAGGAGCCATGGAGGGCCAGGAACACCAGGTCCGCCATGGCGCACACCTGCAAAACGCCCTGGCCCAGCATGGAGGGGCTCTGATCCCTCCGGGAGCGGCGCACCGCCTCCAGATCCGGGGCGTCGGAGGACACGCTGTGGTCGGCGCACAGGCCGTCCGGTGCGTCAAAAATATCCTCTATTTTCCCGGTATAGCTCTCCAGACCCAGAAACATATCCACCAGCACCGCCCGGTGTCCCCGGCGGCGCAGGGCGCGGCAGATGCCGGTGCCGCTGGTGAGCGCCACATTGCGCTCGGTGCTGAGACCTCCTGCCAAAACAATGATCTTCATAAAGCAAACCTCGATTCTGCCAACCGGCAAGATAATATACCAATAGTCAATTAATATACCAATAGATAGTATAGTATAGCATATCCGGCCGCAGATTACAACGGATATACAGGAAGATTTTGATGGGTACAAAAGCCGGGTGCAGTCTTACTCCGCACCCGGCCTACTCTCTCTTTTTTTATTTTATTCTCACCGCAGCCACTCGGGTCGGGTGCGCTTCTGTATGCCGGAGGCCATTCCCATGGCAGCAAACAGCGTGACGATGGAGGTGCCGCCGTAGCTGACGAACGGCAGGGTCAGGCCGATGACGGGCATTACAAACAGGCACATGCCGATGTTGCAAATCACCTGGAAGATCAGCATCGCCGCCACTCCTACACAGATATACATATCCATTTTCTGCTGGGTATGGCGCGCGATGAGCACGCAGCGGAAGATGATGGCTGCCAAAAGCGCAATGGTAAACAGGCACCCCAGCATACCCAACTCCTCGCCGATGACGGAAAAAATGAAGTCCGTGTGCCGGGCCGGCAGGCTCCAGGCGTCCTTGGCCTGGGTCTGGGTGCCGTGGAACAGGCCCTGGCCCGTGAGCTTGCCGCCGCCCAGAGCCAGGAGGCTGCGGGTCTGCTGCCAGCCCACGCCCATAGTATCCAGATCGTGGTCAAAGAGGGTCATGAACCGCTCCTTCATATAGGGGTTGATCTTATCTGTCTCCCACAGGACATAAAAGGCGAAGCTGCCGCCCAGAATACCGATAACAAACCACCGCTTGGCCACTCCCGCCACAAAGCACATGCAGGCGAAGACAAAAACAAACACCAGGGCGCTGCCCATGTCGCCGGACACCGCGGCATAGGCCCCAACTATGAGGATCAGGTGTCCACCCAGCATGGCGATGGAAGGAACGGACTTGAGATCACGGTTTTCCTGCAGATATACAAGCTGTCGGGCCAGCAGAAGGATGAAGGTGATTTTCACGATCTCCGCCGGCTGCAGGCTCACCGGGATGCCCTCCACGCCCAACCAGGCTCGGTTGCCGCCGGATTCCATACCCAAGGGGGTCTTCAGCAGCAGAATCAGGACCAGACTACCGCCCAGGAGCCATTTCCAGTACTTGCTGATCTCAGCCAGGTCCAGCATGCTCACGAGCACATAGGCTACAATGCCCAGACACAGAGCTGCCAGCTGGACGACGACATTTTTATAAGAGCCCGTATAGTGGGTGGCGCTGGCAATCATCAGGCAGCCGAAAAGGGTTGTGCCTGTGCAGAGGGCAAGCAGCACCAGGTCTACCTGGCGGAAGCAGCCGACAAAAATTTCCCATATTTTGCGCAGCATATGGCCGGCCTCCTTTCGTGGGGAGAGAGCATATAAAAGAAAAAAGTGAAAGCTTTTTTGAAAACGGGGTTTACGGATTGCCACAACCAGCCTGCGGGCCGGTCTGGCAATGACACAGTATAGGAAATGCGGTGGGACGGAACGATGTGGGCATCGTCCCCTACGAAGTGTTTACCGATAGGATTTCGTAGGGCGGCGTGCCCTCACGCCGCCGTGATGGTGCGGTGGTTATCGGGCGGCGGGCTGAGGGCAGCCCGCCCTACGGGTGGGTTACAAGAGGTACGGTGGGGCGGTGATACACGCGCGTGCCACCCTACAAGAACTTTTGTAGGGCAGGGCCCGTGTGCCCTGCCGTGGGTGCGGGAAAGGAATCCCCCAATCTCGGCTTTGCCGTGCCAGCCCCCTTTAGGCAAGGGGGCCTTGGGGACGGGGGTGCGGATTGCCACAACCAGTGACATCGGTCACTGGTTTCGCAATGACATGGGTTTTTGCAAGAGGTGCAGTTTTGTCCGCAGAAAATACCACGACAGTATATAGTTTACCACAAGAAGTTTTTTCTGTAAACGCCTCCTCCGCTCTTTTCTTTTGTTTTTTGTCGTGCTATAATAAGCTGATTGCAGGCAAAGAGGGTGAGAAGCATGGTCTATCGGACGGAGAGTGCGGCGCAGACGGAGGCCTTAGGCCGGGAATTAGGTGCGAGGCTGCGTCCGGGCAGTGTAGTGGCCTTTCGGGGCGGCCTGGGCATGGGCAAGACCGCTTTTACCCGGGGTCTGGCTCAGGGCCTGGGCTGCACAGGCCGGGTCACAAGCCCTACCTTTACCATAGTCAACGAATACCGGGGGAATATTCCCCTGTTTCACTTCGATATGTACCGGCTGGACAGCTCCGATGCCCTCTTTGACATCGGCTGGGAGGACTATCTGGATCGGGGTGGCGTGTGCGCTGTGGAATGGAGCGAGAACGTAGCCGATGCCATGCCTGACGGCACGGTGTATGTGACCATCCAGCGCTCTCCGGAGGGCGAAAATACCCGAAAGATTACCATTACAGGAGGCGACGCACTGTGAAAACCCTGGCGCTGGAGACCTCGGCCAAGAGCGTGTCCGTGGCCGTGATGGAGGACGGCAGGGTGCTGGCCTCCTCCTACCAAAATATCGGTCTGACCCACAGTGTGACATTGATGCCGCTGCTGGACGGGATGCTGCAAAACGCGGGGCTGGCTCTTTCAGACATGGATCTTTTAGCCGTGGCGGCAGGGCCGGGCAGCTTTACAGGCCTGCGCATCGGTGTTTCGGCTCTGAAGGGCCTGGCCTGGGCAGAGGATAAGCCCTGCTGCGGCGTGTCCACCCTGGAGGCCATGGCCCAGAACGGGCGGCTGTTTGAGGGCACCGTCATCTGTGCCATGGACGCCCGGCGCAGCCAGGTATATAACGCCCTGTTCCGCTGTGAGGGCGGCCAATTGACCCGCCTGTGCCCGGATCGGGCCATCGGCCTGGAGGAACTGGCGCAGGAGCTGAAGGAGGACGAAAATCCCAAGCTGGCCGTGGGCGACGGCGCCCACCTGTGCCGGGACTACCTCAATAGCCACGGTATCCCCTGTCGCCTGGCGCCGGAGAATGGACTATACCAATCCGCTGTGGGGGTGGCCCTGGTGGCAGAGGACATGGCCCGCCGGGGCGAGACCGTCAGCGGCCGGGATCTGGCGCCCACCTATCTGCGCCTTTCTCAGGCGGAGCGGGAGAGGCTTGAAAAGGGCTTGAAGATCACATTGGATTGACAGGCCCTATCATTTCGTTTTTAATTTTTTTATATACGGAGGATACTTCTATGAGCACAAAATTCCCCACCCTGCACATTGTAAACCACCCCCTGGTGCAGCACAAGCTGTCAGTGATGCGCGACAAGAACACCAGCGTAAAGGATTTCCGCACACTGGTGGGTGAGATCGCCATGCTGCTGACCTATGAGGCCACCCGGGATCTGCCCATGACCACTAAGACCATTGAGACCCCCCTGTGCTCTTATGAAGCTCCCGTGCTGGCCGGCAAAAAAATGGCCATCGTGCCCATTCTGCGGGCGGGCCTTGGCTTTGAGGACGGTATTCTGACACTGGTGCCCTCCGCCCGTGTGGCCCACATCGGCATGTACCGGGACGAGGAAACTCTGGTGCCTCACTTCTACTTTTTGAAGTACCCCAAGGATATTACGGACCGGGATGTGCTCATCGTTGACCCCATGCTGGCCACCGGCGGCAGCGCTGACATGGCCATCACCAAAATGAAGGAGCTGGGCTGCAAGAGCATCAAGCTCATGATTTTGGTAGCCGCTCCCGAGGGCGTACAGTACATCTATGACCGCCACCCCGACGTGGAGATTTACTGCGCCGCTCTGGACGATCATCTGGACAAGAACGGCTACATCGTCCCCGGCCTGGGTGACGCCGGTGACCGTATCTTCGGCACCAAGTGATCCCGGCGAAGGGGCTGGCTGCAGTGCGCATATTTTTGTGTGCTACGCAATAATTCCATGCCGGCAGCCTGAGAGATAATTTTTCCCTGCTCCTGTGGATGTGAAAAATGCTCCCCATTCTTCGCACCCACAGGCGGCAATTCCCGTAAAGCTATTACAAAAGGGCGAGAAGCTGTGCTTCCCGCCCTTTTGCTTGTTTTGTTAGGATTTTACGGCTTTTTCTGCTGCTTGCACCAGATGTTCATGATCATGCGCACCGGCAGCAGCTTTACCAGGCGCACCTGCATCCGCACGGGAAATCCCAGGATGGACACGGTCTTACCCTTGCGCAGATCCCTCATAGCTTTTTCCACCACATCCTCGGATTCATACCACCGGTCGAAGAAGGAAACTGTGCTGTCATGAACGGCCCGGTCCATGAACTCCGTTTTCACCCACCCGGGGCATACACACAGCACCTGGATATCCCGCCCCTTCAGCTCCCGGCCCAGGGCCCGGGAGAAGCTGAGCACATAGGCCTTGCTGGCGCCGTACACGCTCATATAGGGCACCGGCTGCCAGGCGGAGTTGGAGCCCAGGTTGATGATCTTGCTGCCCGGATGCATGTAGGGCAGGCTCATGTGGCACATGGCAGTGAGGGCCCGGTCGTTCAGCTCCACAATGCCCAGCTGAGAGGCCATGTCCATCTCCGCAAAGGGAGTGAACTTGCCGTACCCGGCGGCGTTTACCAGGGCCACGATCTCCGGCTGCTCCCGCTCCAGGGCCTCCTGATAGCGGCGGAAGGCTTCGTCCCGGGACAGGTCCATGGCAAAGGGGACAATGGTTGCGTGCACCTGCTCCTGCAGGGCCAGGAGCCTGTCCTCCCGCCGGGCGATGACCCAGATCTCCTGGGGAGTGAATTCCCGATCCACGGCCCGCACAAAGTCCCGGCCCATACCGGAGGATGCTCCGGTAACCACAGCGATTTTTTTCATAGTATAGGATCCTCCTGACAGCATAATTTGTCGGTGCTAAGGTGTAATCAGTGCATGGGGCAGCCGTGGGTCTGCATGCCCGCCCGCTCCCGGCGCAGGGCCCGCTCATAGATCATCTCCCCGGCTATAGACACGGCAATCTCTGCCGGAGTCACGGCCTTGATGGCCACACCCACGGGGGCGTGGATGGAGGAGATGGCCTCCTGGCTGATGCCGGCAGCCCGAAGCCGCTGGTTTACCGAGGCCGTCTTGGTCCGAGAGCCGATAACGCCCACATAGGCGGTGGGCTGCCGCAGAATCTGCTCCTGCACGGTGAAGTCGTGGGTATGGCCGTTGGTCATAACCACCGCATAGTCCTCCGGCTCCACCGTGATATAGCGGCTGATGGAGGCAAAGTCTCCGCAGATAAGCCGCTCCGCATCCGGAAACCGTTCCGCCGTCACCAGATCAGCCCGGTCATCAAACACCGTCACCCGGAAGCCGATGGATTTGAGTACCGGGCACAGGGCCAGCGAGCAGTGCCCCGCCCCGAAGAGAATGGCCCGCTCCCCCACGGCAATGGGCAGAGCAAATACCTCCGCCGCCTGCGGCCGCTCCCTTGTGAGATATCCCTTCGCCCCGGACAGAGGAAGCGCCAGGTAGCCCGGCTGATATTTGGCGATGCAATCCAGAAGCGTGGCGGCCAGGACGTGCCACAGCCGATCCTCTGCGGAAATGTAGGTGAACAGCACCCGCACATCGCCGCCGCAGACCATGCCGATGTCGTCCGTGTCGCTGCGGTGGAGCTTGTAGTCCCGGATGTCGCCGTGACCGGCTTTCAGAAGCTCCCGGGCGTGAAGGATGGAAAGGTTTTCCACATTGCCGCCGCCGATGGTACCCGCCTGGGGCCCCTGGGCATCCACCAGCATCTGTGCGCCGGCACCCCGGGGAGCGGAGCCGGATTCCCAAACGATGGTCGCCAAAACGGTGTCACGGCCCTTTTCCATTTCATACAGCAATTTTGCAAAGATCGTCTGCATGCAGATCACCCCTTTTGTTTGTGCATAGCTGGCACTTATTCTACACTGTTTTCGGAAAAGAAACAACACAATTTGTTCGGCCATGCCGAATTATTGCTCCGTCGAGCGGACTTTTTTGTTGCGCGGAAGCCAGGGGTATGATAGGATGGATAAAGAAGGAGTGAGCGCCGTAGTTATGGAACGAATCAGCTTTCAAAAACCGGATCTGCACATGCACTCCGTATATTCCGACGGGACGGACACCCCGGAGAGCCTGCTGCAAAACGTCCGCGCCGCCGGGCTGGACCTGTTCGCCCTCACCGACCATGACACCGCCGAGGGCTGTGCCGCCGTAAGAGCTCTGCTGCGGCCCGGGGACCCGGCGTTTATCGGCGGGGTGGAGTTCTCCTGCCGGGATGGGCGGGGCAAGTACCATGTGCTGGGCTACGGCTTCGACGCGGACCGGCCTGCCATCCGGGAGACGGTGGCCTATGCCCACCACAGCCGCATCCTGAAAATGCAAAATCGCTTCGGCTATCTGCGGCAGCAGTACGGGTTTACCTTTACCCCGGAGGAGCAGGCAGAGCTCATGGGACTAAAAAACCCCGGCAAGCCGCACTTTGCGGCCATGATGTTAAAAAAAGGGTATGTGAAAACCAAGAATGACGGATTCGAGGTATTTGCAAACTATCGGGACACGGAGCCGGCCCTCCCGCCGGAGGACGCCATAAGTGCCATTCTCCGCTCCGGGGGCATCCCGGTGCTGGCCCACGGCATCCTGGCCGACGGGTCGGGGGCGCTGACGGAGGAGGAGATCACGGCCCGGGTGGAACGGTTCCGGGCGGCCGGGCTCCTGGGGCTGGAGTGCTATTACTCCGCCTTTACGCCCCGGCAGAGAGAGATTATGCTAAACCTGGCGGAGAAGTTTTCTTTACTGGTCACCGCCGGCAGTGACTATCACGGCACCAACAAGGCCGTGCATCTTGGGCAGACCGGCGGGCCCGATCCCCGGCGTCTGCAGGGCTTTTACGACGCCATTGCGGACCGCATTACCATCGGTTAACAAGGGCAGACACGGTTTTGCCGGGCAGAAATGCGCCCATGCCGCGTCACGCCCCTTGGAAATACGGCAAGTATTCCCTGCAGGTCCTTCCTTGCCTGGACACATTTCTGCGCAGTAAAACTGCTTCGCACCTGCCAGCGATGGATTTCCGAGGGATTTTTGGCTTTTGAGCCGCAGGCGGGCTGGCGCCCGCCAAGGCGAGAAGGACAAAAAGCGCCGCAAAGGCGCGCTGGCAGGCGTGTTTGCCCTTGTTAACCGATGGTTAAAGTGAAAGAGCAGAGCCCCGTTTCCGGATCACCGGGAATGGGGCTCTGCTGCACTTGGAGCTATACTTTGGTGGAAATGAAGGGATTCACAAAGGCTGAGAAGTGTGGTATACTTGCTATGATTTTTGATTTGGCATGCGCAAGGAGGAAATACTATGATCCAATGCTTTGATAAGGGCGTTTTTCTGAATAAGGGTCAGCTGTCCGCGACCGCCGCACTTTCGGCGGAGCAGGCCCGGGAAAACACCATGGCCTGGCAGATTCTGCAGGCCCACAATATTAGCGGCGATCCGGAGCGGCTACAGGTGCGCTTTGACGCCATGGTGTCTCACGACATCACCTATGTGGGTATCATCCAGCAGGCGAAGGCCTCGGGTATGAAGGAATTTCCCCTCCCCTATGCCCTGACCAACTGCCACAACAGCCTGTGCGCCGTGGGTGGCACCATCAACGAGGATGACCATATGTTCGGCCTGTCCGCCGCCAAAAAGTATGGCGGCATCTATGTGCCCGCCAACCAGAGCGTCATCCACTCCTACGCCCGGGAGGAGCTGGCCGGGTGCGGCAAGATGATCCTGGGCTCCGACTCCCACACCCGCTACGGCGCCCTGGGCACCATGGCCGTGGGCGAGGGCGGCCCGGAGCTTGCCAAGCAACTCTTGAGGAACACCTGGGATGTACCCATGCCCAAGGTGGTGCTGGTGTATCTCACCGGAAAGCCCAAAAAGGGCGTGGGCCCCCACGATGTGGCCATCGCCCTGGTGAAGGCCACCTTTGAGACGGGGTTTGTGAACAACTGCGTGCTGGAGTTCTGCGGCCCGGGCATCAAAGATCTGCCCATTGACTACCGCAACGGCATTGACGTGATGACCACCGAGACCACCTGCCTGTCCTCCATCTGGGAGACGGATGAGGTGACGGAGGGCTTCTTCCGAACCCATGGCCGCCCCGAGGACTATAAGCCCCTGCACCCGGGAGAGTTTGCCTGGTATGACAAGTACATTACCATCGAGCTGGACAAGGTGGAGCCTATGATCGCCCTGCCCTTCCATCCCTCCAATGCCTATACCATCAAAGAATTTTTGGAAAACGCCGAGGAAATTCTCAAGGGCGTGGAGGAAGACGCCCGGCGGCGCTTCCCCAAGGCGGATCCCCACCTGACGGATAATATCCACGACGGCGGCGTGTGGGCCGACCAGGGCGTCATCGCCGGCTGCGCAGGAGGTCTGTTTGACAATATTGCAGAGGCGGCGGACATCCTCCGGGGCAAGTTTACCGGGTCCGGGGCCTTCAGCTTCGATGTGTACCCCACCTCGGTGCCGGTTTCCCTGGAGCTGATGAAGCTGGGCGCCACGGCGGACCTGCTGGAGTCCGGGGCCATTATCAAGCCCAGCTTCTGCGGCCCCTGCTTCGGCGCGGGAGATGTACCCGCCAACAACGGCCTGTCTCTGCGCCACACCACCCGGAACTTCCCCAACCGGGAGGGCAGCAAGCCCGGAGAGGGGCAGTTTGCCGGCGTGTGCCTGATGGATGCCCGGTCCATTGCCGCCACCGCCGCAAACGGCGGCCGCATCACTCCAGCCACGGACCTGGACTACACCCCCGTACACCACGAATATCATTTTGATGGCACGGTATATAAAAACCGCGTATACTACGGCTTCGGCAAGGCGGACCCCTCTGTGGAGCTGCAGATGGGCCCCAATATCACCGACTGGCCCAAGATGTACCAGCTGAGCGAGAATCTGCTGGTGGAGCTGGCAGCGGTGATCCACGACCCGGTGACCACCACCGACGAGCTGATTCCCTCCGGAGAGACCTCCTCCTACCGCAGCAATCCCCTGCGTCTGGCCGAGTTCACCCTCAGCCGCCGGGTGCCGGAGTATGTGGAGCGGTCAAAGGCTGTGGCACAGCAGGAAAAGGCCCGGCGGGAGGGCGCCGTCAGCGACCGCCTGCGCCAGGTACTTTCCCGGGTGGGTGATGCCGACCAGCTGGCGGGAAGCACCCAGTTCGGCTCTGCCGTGTTTGCCAACAAGCCCGGCGACGGCTCCGCCCGGGAGCAGGCAGCCTCCTGCCAAAAGGTGCTGGGCGGCTTTGCCAATATCTGCTATCAGTTCGCCACCAAGCGCTACCGCAGCAACTGCATCAACTGGGGCATCCTGCCCTTCACTCTGGACGAGGGCACGCCCTTCGACTATGAAAGCGGCGACTGCGTGTTCGTGCCCCACATCCGCCAGGCGGTGGAGCAGGGCCGGGAGGACATCCCCGCCAAGGTTATCTGCCAAGACGGCAGTGTGCACGACCTTCTGCTGCATGTAAAGGGCCTGACGGCGGACGAAAAGGAAATCTTGCTGCGCGGCTGCCTGATGAACTACTATGCCGCCCGGAATAAGGAGTGAGACCATGGAGAAAATCAAAATGACCACCCCCCTGGTGGAGATGGACGGCGATGAGATGACCCGCATCCTGTGGGGGATGATCAAAGAGCAGCTGATCCTGCCCTTTGTGGACCTGAAGACCGAGTACTATGACCTGGGCCTGCTGCACCGGAACGAGACGGAGGACCGGGTGACGGTGGAGGCGGCCAATGCCACCCGCCGCCTGGGTGTGGCGGTGAAATGCGCCACCATCACCCCCAACAAGCAGCGCATGGAGGAGTACCCGCAGCTGACTCAAATGTGGAAGAGCCCCAACGGCACCATCCGCTCCATCCTGGACGGCACGGTGTTCCGCGCCCCCATCCTCATTGACTCCATTCACCCTGTGGTGAAGAACTGGAAAAAGCCCATCACCATCGCCCGGCACGCCTACGGGGATGTGTATAAGAGCATGGATCTGTATACCACCGAGCCCGGCGAGTGTATCATGACCTTTAAGGGTCAGAGCGGCGCGGAGCAGACCGTTTCCGTCCAAAAGGTAGACGGCCCCGCCGTGTGGCAGGGCCAGCACAACAAGGAGTCGAGCATCCGCTCCTTTGCCCGGGCCTGCTTCCAGTACGCCATCGACACCCGGCAGGACCTGTGGTTTTCCACCAAGGACACCATCGCCAAGGTCTATGACGGCGAGTTTAAGCGGGTGTTTGAGGAGGAGTTTGAAAGCTACAAGGCGGACTTCGAGAAGCTGGGCATCACCTACTTTTACACCCTCATCGATGACGCTGTGGCCCGGGTCATCCGCTCTGAGGGCGGGTTCATCTGGGCCTGCAAGAACTACGACGGCGATGTCATGAGCGACATGGTCTCCACCGCCTTCGGAAGCCTTGCCATGATGACCTCCGTGCTGGTGGCCCCGGACGGCACCACGGAATATGAGGCCGCCCACGGCACTGTCACCAAGCACTACTACAAGTATCTGAAGGGGGAAAAGACCTCCACCAACCCCATGGCTACCATCTTTGCCTGGACCGGCGCATTGCGTAAGCGGGGCCAGCTGGACGGGCTTAATGACCTGGAGAATTTCGCCGGGCAGCTGGAGGGGGCCTGCTTTGACACCCTGAACCGGGGCACTATGACCAAGGATCTGGTGGGCCTGGTGGATGAGGGTGCGCCTGCCCACGCCGTCACCAGCGAGGCGTTTATTGCCGCCATCCGGGAGAACCTGGAAAAGCGTCTGTAAAACAGAAAGGGCTTGCCATCTTTTGTTTGAGAGATGGCAAGCCTTTTGAGATTGCCGGAAAGCTCTGCGGTTTTTCCGGGCAAAAGGTCTATTCACTTTACATTGGGAACCACGCCCAGGATCACCATGGGTTCGGCGCCGGTATTCACCACGCTGTGGCCATGGCCCGGGGGACAGTAGTGGGTCATACCGGGGCGGACGGCCACGGCTTCGCCGTCGTCGGTGCATACGCCCTCCCCGGAGAGAAAGTGCATCACCTCAAAGCTATCCTCATGGACGTGATGGCCGATGGTGCTGCCTGCGGGCAGGGTCAGAATCAGAATTTTTCCCTGCTCGTCCTCAAATTTGCGCACCAGGGCCTGGCCCTGGCCGCCCTTGAAATGGGACACGGCCACTTCGGGGATGGACGAAAAATCTAAAAACATAGCAAATTCTCCTTTGCAGTATTTTTGACCAGTATAACAGAGGAAGGGCCGTTTGGCAACGGCTGTGGCGGAAGAGAAAGGAAGGACCGACCATGAAGGACAGAAACACCGAGATTCGGGAAGCCATTGAGGCCGGGAACCGGGCGCTGGACGCCTTGAATGAGGCCATGGGCCATCTAAAAACTGCCCGGGGCCTGGGCGTGTGGGACATGCTGGGAGGCGGCTTTCTCAGCAGCCTGCTGAAGCACTCCAAAATGGACGATGCTCAGCAGGCCATGCAGTACGCCCAGCAGGAGCTGCAGGATTTCAGCCGGGAGCTGGCGGATGTGCAGATGTATGTGGATGTCCAGGTGAATTTTGACGGGCTGACACGCTTCGTGGACATGTTCTGCGACAGCTTTTTCGTGGACTGGATGGTACAGGATCAGATCGTCCGAGCTCAGGAGAACGTAGCCGAGGCCCGCAGCCGGGTGTGGGAGGCGGTGCAGCAGCTGCGGTTTTTGATTGGGGCGTGAGATACAAAATGATAAAAACACATCCGCCTATAGGCGGATGTGTTTTTTAGGGCATGAGTTAGGCGAACAGGTAGCTGTACTTGTCACGGAGGGTGACGATCAGCTTCTCCAGGTCAGCGGGCAGGTCGTTGGACTTGGATAGGTCATAGTCCTTAGGCTCGCCGAAGGTACGCACGCGAACCATGTCGCCGCCCAGGAACAGTACACCGGCGTTCTTGGAGTCCACCATATCCTCCGCGGTCTGGAACAGGGTGAACTTGTCGTGGCAGGGCTCGGAGGCATAGGGGCAGAACTGGGTGCAGTTGCCGCACTCGTTGCACATCTTGTCCACATGGACGATCTGGTGGCTGCCATCGGCCATGGCGATAGCGACATTGGCCCGGTTGGGGCAGGAGTCCACGCAGTTTTCGCAGACGGTATGGCACTGCAGGCAGCGCTTGCCCTCGCAGCAGGCGTCCTTGCTCATGAGCAGGGTGCCCTTCTTGGCGATGGCATCGGCCTTGGTCACATAGGCCGCAGCGGGGATCTCATAGGTGTGAGCCGCGCCGATGACTTCCTCTGCAAACCGGGCGGCGTCGGCAATGCCCTCGACCACGGTAGCGGGGCCCCGGGTGGCATCACCGGCGGCGTACACGCCGGCCACATTGGTCTTAAAGGCGGGACGGCCCTTCTTATCCAGCTCAATGCCGTTGGCGCTCATGAGAGCATCGTCCACCTGCTCACCCACGGCGGAGATGACCAGGTCGCAGGGCACGGTGAAGAATTCGCCGGTGCCCACAGGGCTGCGGCGGCCGGAGGCATCAGCCTCGCCCAGCTTCATCTGCTCGCACTTGAGCACGCCGTCCGCTTGGGCCACGGGGGCGGCCAGCTCGGCGAAGGCTACGCCATCTTGAAGGGCCAGGGCCAGCTCATGCTCGTCGGCAGGCATATACTTCTTGGTGCGGCGATACACCAGGGTCACGTTCTTGGCGCCGCTGCGCTTGGCGAGACGGGCCGCGTCCATAGCGGTATTGCCGCCGCCCACCACTACCACATTGCCGCCTACGGCGATGTTGCCGGCCTTTACGCCCTTCATCCACTGGATGGCACCGGCCACATCGCCGGGGATATCCAGCTTGCCGGGCTTCCACGCACCTACAGCGAAGAGAATATGGGTGTAGCCCATCTTCTTCAGCTCGTCCACAGAGGGGGCGGGAGCGCCGCACTTGACCTCCACATCGTACTTCTGCATCAGGGCGATGTCCTTCTCGATGGTCTCGTTGGCGATGCGGAAGGAGGGGATCACATGCCGGGGCACACCGCCGAGGCAAGCCTCGCGCTCAAAGATAGTGGTCTCGATACCGGCCCGGCCCAGGAAATAGGCCGCGGCGATACCGGTGGGGCCGCCGCCGATAATAGCGGCCTTCTTGCCGGAAACCTTAGCCGGCTTCTTGATGGAGGCCATGAGAGCATCGTAGCCATGGTAGGCCGCCACCAGCTTGGTGTCACGGATCTGCACGGACTCCTCATAGAAGTTGCGGGTACACTTATTCTGGCAGCGGTGTGCGCAGATGGTGCCTGTGAGGAAGGGCAGAGGGTTCTTCTCAGTGATAAGCTTCAGGGCCGGGCCGTACAGCTCCTTGCGGCACAGCTCCACATACTCGGGAATGTCCTGCTCGATGGGGCAGCCGCCCTTGCAGGGGGCAGTGAAGCAGTCCATCCAGGGCACATTCTTCTCGCTCTTGCGCTTGGGCAGGGGCTTGATGGGCTTGACATGGTGATAGTCTGTGTGAGAAGCGGCGGACATCTCACAAATGGCCTCGGTACAGGTGCCGTCAAAGGCCTTGTAGGGCATGGGCTCCACCTTTTCCACCATCTGGAGCAGGCGGTTGTATCCGCCGGGCTTGAGGATGGTGGTGGCCACGGTGATGGGCCAGATACCGGCGGCAAAGAGCTTGTCGCAGTTGAAGTATTCTGCGCCGCCGGCGAAGGAAATGCGCATCTTTCCCTTGAACTGGCGGGAAATCCGATGGCACATCTCAATGGTCAGGGGGAACAGGCTGCGGCCGGACATATACATCTCGTCATTGGGCAGCTCGCCCCGGGTGGTGTCCACAGGGAAGGTGTTGGAGAGCTTTAGACCAAACTCCAGGCCGTTTTTATCGGCCAGTGCCTGCAGGCGCTCAAACATAGGCACGGCGTCGGCCCACTGGAGGTCTTCCCGGAAGTGGTGGTCGTCAAACACGATATAGTCATAGCCCATACCGTCCAAAATGGTCCGGGCGGTCTCATAGCCCAGGATGGTGGGGTTGCACTTCACGAAGGTGTGCAGATGCTTTTCGGAAATGAGGTAGGAGGCAATGCGCTCGATCTCATCCGGGGGGCAGCCGTGGAGGGTGGACACGGTGACGCTGCGGGAGACACGGGGAGAGATGGCGTCAATATAGTCGCTCTCCTGGGGAAACAGCTCCTTGAGCACTGCCTTGCACTCGCCGAAAATGGCGGTCCTGGTGGCGTCCATCATGCCGTTGAGGTAGGTGTCCACCTTCTCGCCCTTGATGCCCTCCAGGTCATAGCCCACGGACATATTGAACACGAAGCCATTGGGGTCGCCCAGGCCGTAGACCTTGGAGAGGACCTTCAGGGCGCACCAGGCCTTAATGTATTCGTCCATAGCCTGGGGCACGGTCAGCTCCGTGGACCACTCCTGGTTGTAGCCCTCATCGTTTGCCAGGATGCAGGGTCTGGGCACACAGGCGGCCAGGTCGGCGCCGTCCATCTTCTGCACGGTCTTGACCTCAAAGAAGCGGGCCCCGGCGAAGTAGGCGGCGATGATGTTCTGAGCCAGCTGGCTGTTGGGACCGGCGGCAGGCCCGAAGGGAGTCTCGATGCGTTCGCCGAAAATGGGCAGGCTCTTGCCGCTGGCCTTATAGGCCTTGTGCACGCCGAAGATCTCGCCGCTCATGGCGTACTCGGTGACCACCCAGTTCATAAGAGACTTAAAAGGAATGGGATACATTTTTTCAGACATAGGGCTTCCTCCTATATTTATTCAAAATAATACTCGTCCTCCGTCCACCGGACGGGGTTTTCATCCATATATTGCCAATTGCGGAGATAATCCGCCTCGTTGCGGATCACATGGTCGTAATAGCCCCGCTGCCAAATGGGAAAACCGGCTTTTTTGTTTGTAAGCCGTTTCCATGCGGAGAGAAACGCCGGCAATCGCGCGTTCGTAGGGGCCGGCGTCCTCGACGGCCCGCGCTCCCCACAAATGGAAAGAATGAAATGCACATGGTTGGGCATGATGACATAATGATTGATGGTTATCTCATCATAAAAGGCGTCCATTTCCAGCAGAGTGTCCCGAACCATTGCACCACATTTCGATAGCCGTACATACGGGGCGTCGAGGACGCCGCCCCCTACGGAATGGCCCAAGATGTGCTGCTTATCCCTGGTACACACGGTTATATAATAGGACCCGTTGGCACTATAATCGTACCCTGTCAGCCGGCCCTTTTTCCGCTTCGGCTGCGCCTCCAAGGAATCAATACACCCGGTGATTCAAATCTCCCCAAAGCTTCTTGGCGGCCTCCAGGATATGGGCGTTCTCGGCCTCCTCATCGATACCCACCAGCACGCGATCCTGCATAAGGACCTTGCCGTTTGCGATGGTGGTCTGGCACTGGCGGCCGGTCATGCCGAAGATCATATGTCCGTCGATATTCTCGTCGGAGAAGGGGGTGAAGGGCTTGTAATCCATCACGATGATGTCAGCGGCGGCGCCGGATTTCAGCACGCCCAGGGTGGCGGGGAAATACTTCTCTCCGATCTTGGCGTTGTTTTTGAACAGCATATCCGTGACCTCGCACCAGCCCACGTTGGGCAGGCAGTTCTGGCTGCGCTGGGAGCACAGGGCCACCTTCAGGGACTCCAGCATGTCGTTGGTATAGGCATCGGTGCCCATGCCCAGAAGGATGCCGCGCTTGTGCAGCTGCAAAACCGGGCAGATGCCGATGGCGTTGCCCATATTGCTCTCGGGGTTATTCACCACCATGGTGCCGGTCTCCTTGATGATCTCCATTTCGGCGGTGTTTACATGGATGCAGTGGCCCAGGATGGTTTTTTCTCCCAGAATGCCGTGGTCCTGCAGGCGCTGCACGGGGCGGCGGCCATAGTTCTGCAGGGAGTCATACACATCGTTCATGCCCTCGGACACATGGATGTGATAGCCGGTGCGGCCATTGTTGGCCGCCACCATGCGATCAAAGGTCTTGTCGGAGATGGTGAACAGGGCGTGTCCGCCGAACATGGCGGCCAGCATGGGGTCCTTGCTCCTCTCGCACTCGGTGATGAAGTCGGCATTCTCCTGAATGGCCTGGAGGCACTTTTCCTCGCCGTCCCGGTCGGAGACCTCGTAGCACAGGCAGGAGCGCAGGCCCAGACGCTTCGACTCCTGGGCGATGGTGTGCAGGGTGCCGGGGATCTCGCCGTAGGAGGCATGGTGGTCAAAGATGGTGGTGACGCCCTGCTTAATGGAGTCCATGTAGAGGGCGGTGGCGCTGGCGCGGGTGCCGTCCATCATCAGGTGGCGGTCGATAGCCCACCAGGTGCCGTCCAGCACCTCGTAGAAATTGGTGGGGTTGTTGCCTACAATGGACAGGCCCCTTGCCAATGCGGAGTAGATGTGGGTGTGGGCGTTGATGAAGGCGGGCATGATGACGCCGCCCTTGGCATCGATGATCTGGGCGTCCGCATACTTGGCGCGCAGGGCGCTTTCCTCGCCCACCTCTACGATCCGGCTGCCCTCGTAGGCCACAGCGCCGTGCTCATAGTACCCCTTTCCATCGGGGTCACGGGTGATGAGTCTGCCATTGGTGACTAAATACATTCTTTTTTCCTCCTTGCTGTTTTCTCGCTGTTACGGTTTTGAGTCAAGACCTTTCTCCCTATATTCGACACTGCCGCATATAATGAAAAATGTTCCAAACCCTCCCGAGAGGATCTGAAACACTCAAGCGCAGCGCCGAGTGATAGTTGCAGCCCGTGCGCGAAGCACTTCCTTACAGCTACCAATTCTGATTGCTTTTTCTATTTTACACGAATACTGCGCAAAACGCAACAGAAAATTATACAATTTTATCTATGAAAGCTGAAAACTGTTTCCATCAGACCGGTACGCAAACTGCACGAAAACAGAACCGTAAATTTTTTGTGTTGTATCGGTCATCAATATAATAAAGAAATACGATAACGACAAGAAAATGGTGTGCGCGGAAAAATCAAGGGAGGTGTCCCGGGCCATTAAATCCAATGGATATTAGAGTGTTCCAAGCCTCCATATCCTAACCATCGTGACAAAAGCCTTTTTCAATGCGCAAAGCACCACAGGCACAGAGGTGCCTGTGGTGCTTTTGAGACTTAGGCTGGGGACTATCATCACGCATCGCGCATCCGGTGCGCACACCGGCTTTGGCAAGCCGCCCTACTCCTTAGCCAAGGGTGCGGGTTTTTGCAGCTGCTCCACCCCTTCAAAATGACAGAATCCGGTTTTTCACCGACCATTTCAGCTCCACAGTGAGCATACCAGGTCTGTATACCCGGATGGATCCGCCAGGGGCAGGCCCGCAATAAGCAGCGCCTGGTTATACAGCACCTCTGCGTACTTCTTCGCAAGCTCCGGGTCGGTAGCCCGGACGCTCTCCAGCTTCAGGAATGCCGGGTGGGCCACATTCACCTCCAAAATGCGCTTGGCCTTCATGGATAGCTCCGGCTGCACGGCCTGGAAATACTTCTCCATTTCAAAGGTCAGGCCCTCGCCGCTGGTCATGCACACCGGGTGGCTCTTGAGCTTTTGGGACGCCTTCACCTCGTCCACCCGGTCTCCCAGGGTCTCCTTGATAAAGGTCAGGCATTCCTTGTCACTCTCGCTCTCCTGAGGCTTGGGCTCGTCCTCCAGGCCCAGGTCGCCGTCCACGGCGGAGCGGAACTCCTTGCCATCGTAGGTGCGCAGGCTGTCCGCCAGGAACTCATCCGCCCGGTCGGTGCAGTAGAGGATCTCCATGCCCCGTTCCTTCAAAAGCTCCGTCTGGGGCAGGCTGTCGATGGATGCCACAGTGTCCCCGGCGGCGTAATAAATATACTTTTGGCTCTCGGGCATACGGTCCGCATACTCCCGGAGGGTCACCAGCTTTTTCTCCGTGGAGGAGTAGAACAGCAGCAGCTCCTGGAGGCTCTCCCGCTTTTCGCCGAACTGGTTCAGCACGCCCACCTTCAGGGCCCGGCCGAAGTTCTCATAGAACTTTTCATAGTCCGCCCGGTCGTCCGTGAGCATTTTCTTCAGCTCAGCGATGATCTTCTTTTCCAGGTTGCCGGAAATGATTTTCAGCTGCCTATCGTGCTGTAAAAGCTCCCGGGAGATATTCAGGCTCAGATCCGGAGAGTCTACCACGCCCCGGACGAAGCTGAAATACTCCGGCAGCAGCTCCTGGCAGTGGTCCATGATCATGACCCCTGCGGAATACAGCTGCAGGCCCGGCTTAAAGTCCTGGGTGTAGTACAGATTCGGCACCTTGGAGGGGATGAACAGCAGGGCCTTATAGGTCACCGCCCCCTCGGCGGACACGGAGATGACGCTCTGGGGCGGAGCCATCTCGCCGAAGCGCTGCTGATAAAATTCGTCGTACTCCTCCTTGGTGACCTCGCTCTTTTTCCGCTGCCATAGGGGCACCATGCTGTTGAGGGTCTCCCATTCGTACACCGTGTCATACTCGGGCTTATCGTCGGGGCTGTCGGGCTTTTTCACCGAGTGGGGCAGGAGCATCTTGATGGGAAAGCGGATGTAGTCAGAGTATTTTTTCACCAAAGACTTGATGGTCCAATCCTCCAAATACCGGCTGAACTCGCCCGGCTCCTCACCGTCGGGCTTGATGTGCATGATGATGTCCGTGCCCACAGCGTCCCGCTCCGCCTCGGTAACGGTGTAGCCCTCCGCGCCGGAGGACTCCCATTTCCAGGCCTGGGTCTCGCCGTACTTCCGGGTCACCACGGTGATGTGGTCGGCCACCATGAAGGCCGAGTAAAAGCCCACGCCGAACTGGCCGATGATGTCAGTATCTCCGGCGGCCTCCTCCCCCTGCTCCTGACGGAACTTAAAGCTGCCGCTGGAGGCGATGACACCCAGGTTGTTCTCCAGCTCATCCGCGCTCATACCGATGCCGTTGTCGCTGACGGTGAGGGTACGGGCGTCCTTGTCGATGGAAATGGTAATGGCAAAGTCACCCCGGTTCAGCCCCACCTTGTCGTCTGTCAGGGACAGATAGCAGAGCTTGTCAATGGCGTCTGAGGCGTTGGAAATGATCTCCCGCAGGAAGATCTCCTTATGGGTGTAGATGGAGTTCACCATCAGGTCCAGCAGCCGCTTGGACTCGGCCTTGAATTGCTTTTTGCGCATATATAACGCTCCCTTCGTGTAAAAAGAGATGCCCACGCATCCCAATTGACCATTATTGACCATATTGTAGCGCACCGGGCGGCAAATGTAAATCCCCGCCGTGTAAACAATCTTTTAACTTATTTACAAAATCCGGCGGCGGTGCTACAATGGCACCATGCAAAACACCATGTCATTGCGAAGCCAGTGCGCACACTGGCTTCGCAATCCGTACCCCCTCTTTCAAATTCATCGCACACCAAGGAGACAAATATGAGCTTATTCAGTAAATTCAAAAGAGAAAAAGCTTCTGTCGATTGGTCACGGGCCCATGCGGCAGAGCCGAAGCTTTATAGCGGGCCCGACGGTGTGCCCTTCGGCGCCATCGCTTTGACCGAGGGTACAGAAACCATCCTGCCCACAGCCCCACAACAGAAATACGCCGTGGACGGGAAGCCGGTATCCCGGTGGCGCATGGTGCTTATCAGCACCACGAAGGACGCGGTCCTGGGGGACTGTGAGTATTCCCTGGCGCTGAAAAAGCTGGCGCCATACATTTTGGACGCTAAGGATGACAGTGTCCTCGTCAAGGGGCTATCCCTGTCCCAGCTTGAATCTATCCCGGAGTAATATCCGGCTGAACTATTTATGAAGTAAGGAGACCATTATGCTGACTATAAAAGACCTGTTTGACCTGGATCACACCATCGCCGCCGACTACCTCTCCCGGTTCACCTATCCCTGGGAGGCCCTGGCAGGCATAAAGGACTTCATCCTCTCCGTAGGCCCCACTCTGGAGGGCTACGACGAGGTTTCTCCCCAGGTCTGGGTGCATAAAACCGCCACCGTGGCCCCCACTGCCTACCTGGGCAGCCCCTGCATCATCGGCCCGGAGACGGAGGTGCGCCACTGCGCCTTCATCCGGGGCAGCGCCCTGGTGGGCGCCGGCTGCGTGGTGGGCAACTCCGTGGAGCTGAAAAACGTCATCCTCTTTGACGGCGTGCAGACCCCCCACTATAACTACGTGGGCGATTCCATCCTGGGCTATAAGTCCCACATGGGCGCCGGGTCCATTACCTCCAATGTGAAAAGCGACAAGCTGCCGGTGGTGATCCGCTGCGGCCAGGAGCGCATGGACACCGGCCGCAAAAAGGTGGGCGCCATGCTGGGCGACTTTGTGGAGGTAGGCTGCAACAGCGTCCTGAACCCCGGCACCGTTATCGGGCGCCACAGCATCATCTATCCCACCTCCTGCGTCCGGGGTGTGCTGGCCGAAAACAGCATTCACAAAAACGACGGCACGGTTATTACACGGAAGTAAGCATACCTCCCGGGATAAACCCCTCGTCCACCCCTACACGCGGTTTCATAACCCATCCGTAGGGCGATCCGCCCTCAGCCCACCGCCCGACAACCGCCACACCATCACGGCGGCGTGAGGGTACGCCGCCCTACGCACAGCAGGAAGCTGCGGTGGGGCGGGACGATGTGGGGAGCAAACTGAGCGCTGCCAGTGGCAGAAGAAGCGAAGTGAGCGAGTGGCCGCGGTCAAAATTGGGGGCGTCCGCCGCAAGGCAGCGCGGAAATTTTGGGCACCGCAGCAGGGGCATCGTCCCCTACGGAAATGCAACAAGAGCTGCGGTGAAACGGGGCGTCGAGGACGCCGCCCCCTACACAAAGTATTTATTATGTCAGATTGCAGAGGGCTGTGTTCTTCCCCGCCCTCTGCAATATCATCCCCGCAACATTTTCTCCCCCATTCTCCCCGCAAAAGGGGTTGACAGCGGCATTTTTTTGGCATACTATTAACATATTAAAGGCCTCGCAGAGTTTGCCGCCCGCAGGCGGCAAAAATTGAGATCATTTTTCACCGCGACATGTGCGTGGGGAAAAATACCGCTCAGGCTGCCAGTGTGGAATTTTGGTGCTCCGCACCAAAATTATGCGCGCAGCAGACTTGGGGCCTTTTGACAGAAAAAACGAAGTTTTTTCGCCAGTTATAATGTTCCGGTAGGTAAGGCTACCGCAGGGATACGGACTGCTGCCGCGAAGTGGTGGAGACACCATAAGATGGTTTGAACAGGCGATATCGAAACCAAGGTATCATCTAACGCAGTTTCATTGCCCCGCGATGCTAAAGCTTGTTACGGTGGACAATAGCCCGCGTCGCGCTCTGTATGGCGCGCACTTTTCCGCAGCGGCCCGCCACACCCGGAGCCCGGCTGCGGCTTTTATTTTTTGCAGAAAAGGAGGAGCTAACCATGTTTGACCGTGAAGAAGAAATGGACCGCTATTTGGACGAAATTAAGGACATGCTGCGACGAAAGCAGTACGCCGCCGTCCGAGACCTGCTCCTCCCTCTGGAGCCGCCGGACATCGCCATGCTTTTGGAGGAATCCGGCGAGGAGTTCATGCCCCTGCTGTACCGATTGCTGCCCAAGGAGCTGGCGGCGGAGGTATTCGTGGAGCTGGAGTCCGACAGCCAGGAAATGCTCATCAACGGCTTCTCCAACACGGAGCTGAAGGAGGTGCTGGACGAGCTGTATCTGGACGATGCCGTGGACATTGTGGAGGAGATGCCCGCCAGCGTTGTCATCCGTATTCTGGACAAGGCTACCCCGGAAATGCGCAAGTCCATCAACGAAATGCTGCAGTATCCCGAGGACTCTGCCGGCTCCATTATGAATGTGGAGTACCTGAGCCTGAAAAAGGACATGACCGTGGCAGACGCCTTCAAGCGCATCCGCCGTATCGGCGGCGAGCTGGAGACCATCAACATCCTGTATGTCACCGATCCCACCCGCCACCTGCAGGGCGTGCTGTCCGTCCGGGATCTGCTTCTGGCCGACGAGGATGACCGTATTGAGGACATCATGGATCCCAACGTGGTGTCTGTAATGACCCTGGACGATAAGGAAGACGTGGCCCAGGCTATGAGCAAGTACGACTATCTTGCCATGCCCGTGGTGGACCAGGAGAACCGCCTCATCGGTATCGTCACCGTGGACGATGCTATGGATGTTATGGAGGAAGAGGCCACCGAGGATATGGAGAAGATGGCCGCCATCACCCCTACGGATAAGCCCTATCTGAAGACCAGCGTGCGCAGCACCTTTCAGGCCCGTATCCCCTGGCTGCTTCTGCTGATGGTATCCGCCACCTTCACAGGTCTCATCATCACCAGCTTTGAAAAATCCCTGGCGGTTTTGCCGGTGCTGACCGCCTATATTCCGATGCTGATGGATACCGGCGGCAACTGCGGTTCCCAATCCAGCGTTACCGTGATTCGCGCCCTCTCCCTGTCCGAGGTCAATTTCTCGGACACCTTCCAAATCATTTGGAAGGAGTTTCGCGTGGCTCTGCTGTGCGGCATCTGCCTGGCCGTGGCCAATTTTGCGAAAATGATGCTGGTGGATCGGCTGCTGCTGGGCAACACCGCCCTATCGCCCCTGGTAGCCGCCGCAGTCTGCGGGACCTTGGTCTGCACTGTTCTGTGCGCTAAATTTGTCGGCTGCACCTTGCCGCTCCTGGCAAAAAAAATTGGCCTTGACCCCGCAGTTATGGCCTCGCCCTTTATCACCACAATCGTGGATGCCCTGTCCCTTCTCATTTATTTTGCTTTTGCTAAATCACTTTTGGGCGTATAATCCATGCGTTGCAGCGCAAAATAAGCTCAGGCCTGTGGCCTGAGTTTATTTTTTATGGAGGAAGAAATTTATGCCCAATTGTACCAACGATGGGTGCGCCTGCACCCCCAACTCCGCCATCAAGTGTACCGTCACCAGCTGCGCCCATCACTGCAGTGATGTGAATAACTGCGGCCTGAGCTCCATTCAAATCGGCACCCATGAGAGCCATCCCTCCATGGATCAGTGCACCGATTGTAAGAGCTTCCGCAAGATCTGACGAAAGGCCCCTTCTGCCGAAGGGGCTACATAGGGAGGTGCGGTCATGAACGCCAAGTGGAAATATCGCATAAGCGGTGCGGCAGCGGGGCTGGTAAGCGGCCTGTTCGGCGGAGGCGGCGGCACGGTGCTGGTGCCGCTGCTGACTGCCTGGTGCAAGATGGGCCAGAAACGGGCCATGGCCAGCTGCGTGGCCGTAATTTTGCCCCTGTGTGCCCTGTCCGCCGTTATTTACCTGCTGCGCTCAGGATTGCACCTGCTGACAGCCCTTCCATACCTAATGGGCGGCCTGGCGGGAGGGCTCTTGGGCGGCAAGCTGTTTCGCAGGGTGCCCGGGCCTTGGCTGCGGCGGATTTTCGGCGTATTCTTGGTATACGGCGGGGTGCGATACCTGCTGTGAGGGAGTATGTGCTCCCGGCGCTGGCCGGGTTTTTTACGGGAATCCTATCCGCCTGGGGCATCGGCGGCGGAACGCTGCTGCTGTTGGTGATGTCCCTGTTTTTGGGAGTAGATCAGATTACCGCTCAGGGCATCAACCTGCTGTACTTCCTCCCCACAGCGGCTATGGCTCTGGTGCAGCACCGGAAAAACGGGCTGCTGGATGCGCCGGTCTTGGGCGGCGCTATCCCCTGGGGGCTGCCGGCGGCGGCGCTGGGGGCGCTCTTGGCTACAGCGGCGGATGTGGCGGCGCTAAAAAAGCCCTTTGGGGTGTTTCTTTTGGTTGCCGGGCTTTACACTGTTTTCAGCAAGATTCCCAGGGAAGATTAGATGCGGGGAAGCCCTAATTATCACGCCGGTCTGCCAGCGGCAGCAGTTACAAGAAATGCGGTGCCGGACCGATACGGCGGGAATTTTGACAAGCGAAAAGGACGGGCCTCGGGTCCGTCCTTTTCGCTTATAATCATTATACTCTTTGCCTTACATGGTCGCCGTCAGGGTCACATAGCAGTGGATCTCCTGTCCATCCCGGAGGATGGTCAGATCCACAGTATCCCCCACATGGACCGTACGGCGGAAATCCAGCAGCTCCCAATTGTCGCGGATGGGCTGGCCGTCCGCCGCCAGGATTACATCCCCGGGCTCCACGCCGGCCTCCGCCGCTCCCGTATTCTCCTCCACGGAGCGAACTGTCAACCGGCTGCTGCCATCCTCGCCATACACCGTTTCAATGGTAAAGCCGAAGGTCGGGATGCCATGGAATTCTCCATGGGCCAAGATGTCATTGACTACATAGGCCACCTGAGAGGTAGGCAGGGCAAAGCCCAGGCCCTCTACCGTAGCCTCGGCCTGGCTTTCGCTTTGGCTCATTTTCATGGTGACGATGCCGATGACCTGGCCGTAGGCGTTGATGAGCGGGCCGCCGGAGTTGCCGTTATTCACGGCGGCGTTTGTCTGGAGCATGGTCAGCGTCTTGCCATCCAGCTCCATCTCCCGCTCCAGGCCGGAGAGGATGCCGTTGGTAAAGGTCCCCCGGAGATTCAGATTCAGGGGATTGCCGATAACGTACACCGTCTCCCCTACCATACAATAATCGGAGTCGCAGAACTCTGCTGGGGTCAGGCCCTCAGCGTCCACCGCCTTGAGCACGGCGATATCCCGGCCGGGTGCGTAGCCCACCAGCTCTGCCTCATAGGTCCGACCGGTATCCAGTGCCACAACGCTGCTGCTGGCCTCAGAGACCACATGGGCGTTGGTGACGATGTACCCATCCGCCGTCAGCAGGACGCCGGTGCCCATGGAGGTGTTGCCCCGGTCATCGGTGGCCAGGACAGTCACGGTGGAGGCGCTCATCTTCTGATAAACCTCCGCCGGGGTCAGCTCCGTGTCCGCCGGGGCCAGCAGCTCCATCTGCTGGCCATCCGCCGTCGGCGCCTTGGGAATATAGCATTCCTCATTGCCGGAAATATCCACAATGCTGCCGGCATTGCCGTCGTCAGGCGTAGATGAATCCCCATCGTCGGTCAGCGAAACCACCAAGGCGGTCACACCAACGATGGCCGCCAGCACCGCCGCCAGGATCACAAAAATGATCCAGCCGCGCTTTTTCCCCCGCTGCGGTGCCATCTGCGGCGGCTGGGGCCGCACACCCTGGGGCAGCGGCTGGGGCTGCACATAGCAGCGCACCACCTCGTTCCCCCGCTCCGGCGGCACATACCAGGAGATGACCTCCCGGCCGTCCCCCGATGGCTGCGGCGTGATATTCTTCTCGTCTGTCATTGCTGCTCCTCCCCGTAATTGCGAGCGCCGTCCGCCATCTGCACGGTAAAGCTGAAGGCCGTTACGCCGTTTTCACTGGTGACGGTGATTTTTTCCTTATGCTGGTTGAGAATGGTCTTTACTACATATAAGCCCAGACCGTAGCCATCCTTATCCACGCTGCGGGATTTATCCGACTTGTGGAACCGCTCGAAAAGCAGGGGGATCTCCTGGGCGGGAATGGTATTGCCGGTGTTGCGCACAGTAACAATGGCTTTCTCCCCCTGACAGGTAAGGCCCAGGTACAGCGTGGACTTATCTGCGGCAAATTTTGTGGCGTTCTCCAGCAGATTATACACCACCTGTGTGATGAGCTCATTGTCCCCTCGGACCATGACAGAATCCTCCGGAATGTCCGCCTCCACATCCAGGCCCCGCTGGTTGATCTTCTGCTCCATGCTCAGCAGGGCGATACGCATACTCTCGCACAGGTCAAAATCCTCCTTATGCATCTCCTGGGATTGGATCTGTGAGATGTCCAGCATCCGCCGCACCAGACGGCTGAGCCGGTGGCTTTCGTCGGAGATAATTTGCAGATATTTGCGCTCGTCCTTTTGGGGGATAGTTCCGTCCAGAATTCCATCGGTATAGCCGGCGATGGACGTCATGGGCGTTTTCAGCTCATGGGAGATGTTGGCGATAAAGTCTCGGCGCTGGCGCTCCGTCTCCAGCAATGAGTCGGCCATCATATTGAACGACCGAGCCAGCTCACCGATCTCATCGGAGCGGCCCTCGTCCTCAATGCGCATGTCAAAGTTCCCGGCGGCATAGGCCCGGGTTCCCTTGAGCATCTCCTTGATAGGCTGAATCTGCCGCATGGACATGAAGGAGCTGGCCACGAAGGCGATGAGCAGCACAATGGCCGAAATCATGAAAAACAATCCCGTGAAGGACCGCCACAGCCGCATGAGCTGGCTGCCGTCGATCATGGCCAAAACCATGCCGGCCACCTGCCCATCCGACGTTTTCACCGGTAATCCTACGGCAAACTGGCGCAGCTTATACAGGCCCGACAGGGTAGTATATCCCTCGAAGCCATCGGCGCTATTGAGAATCTTATCGGTTATCTCCCCCGGCAGGCGGATGCTCCTGCCGGCCAGGGTGTCATCGGTGGTGAGCAGGGCCTGTCCGTTTTCATCGCAGATGAGGAAGTTCACCTCCGTCATCATGCTGGCCACCCCGGCCATGCGGCTGAGGCCGCTGTTCTGGGCCTCGTCCTCCCCGTTCGCCATAATGTAGTCCGACGTCAGCTGCACGATGAGCTGGGCGCGCATCTTCATCTCATCCCGTTTTTCACCCACCAGGTAGTTATAGCTCAGGGCGTAAAACGACGCACCCAGCAGCAGCAGCGTCAGCAGCACCACGCCTGCGATAAGGCTGAACTGCTGCCAGTAGATGCTGCTGAAGCGAGTTTTGGTTTCCTTCTTCATCACTTCACTTCAAACTTATAGCCAACGCCCCACACGGTCTTCAGGGCCCACTGGTCGGACACGTTCTCCACCTTTTCCCGCAGACGCTTGATATGCACGTCCACGGTGCGGCTGTCGCCGAAGTAGTCAAAGCCCCACACCTCGTCCAGCAGCTGGTTGCGGGTGTAGACACGATTGGGGGTGGAGGCCAGGTGATACAGCAGCTCCAGCTCCTTGGGGGGCGTGTCCACCTTCTTGCCGTCCACAATGAGCTCATAGCTGTCCAGGTTGATGATAAGCTTGTCAAACACCAGCTTTTTCTTGGTGTCATCGGGAATCTCGCTGCGGCGGAGCACGGCGTTGAGGCGGGCCATAAGCTCCTTCATCTCAAAGGGCTTGACAATATAGTCATCCGCCCCCATCTCCAGGCCCGTGATGCGGTCGTTCACCTCGCCCTTGGCGGTGAGCATGATGATGGGCACCTTGCTGGTCTCCCGGATCTTGCGGCACACAGCCCAGCCGTCCATCACAGGCAGCATGATATCCAGCAGCACCAGATCCGGCGCCTGCTTTTCAAACTCCTCGATGGCCTTGCCGCCGTCATAGGCGCTGCGCACCTCAAAGCCCTCCTTTTCCATATACATACGGATCAGATCCGATATGTTACGGTCATCCTCTACCACCAAAATATTGCGTGCCATGAAGGCTCCTCCTTTGCTTCCGCCGGGGCGGTCTTTTTTTGAGACTGTCGAAAAAACCTCCGGTTTTTTCCGGCAAAAGGTTTACAGTCTGCTGCGCGCATAATTTTGAGCTTTTGGCTCAAAATTCCACTACTTCTCGCCTGAGCGGTATTTTCTCTCACGCACATGTCGCGAGAGAAAATGATCTCAATGCTTTGCCGCCTGCGGGCGGCAAACTCTGCGAGGCTTTTTCGACAGGCCATTTTCTATTATATTATACCGTGAAAGTGTCCCTTTTCCTGAACATTTTGTGAACTCAAGTATTATATCATGTTTTTTCCCAGGATTCAATAGATACGCCCCGGTAATACCACTGCAGAATCTCCCGCCAGGTCTTGCCCTCCCGGGCCAGGGCATTGGCCCCGTACTGGCTCATGCCTACTCCGTGGCCATAGCCGGTCACATGGAAGGTAATGCCATCGGCCCCGCACTCCACCGTGAAGCAGGCCGAGCGCAGGCCCAGGATGCTGCGCACCTCCGTACCCCGGAAGGACACGCCGCCGACGGTGACGGATTCCACCCGGTTGGAGCTGTTGGTCTGCAGGTCCGTGACCCAGCCCTCCGGAGAGCCCTCCAGCACGGCGGTGGGCTCCGCCGCCAGGATCTTCTCCCGGAATTCCTCCGGAGTGAAGGTGTTCACGCTGTAATAGTTTGGGACACTGTCCCCATTCTCGGGGCTCTCCACACTGACCAGGTAGGGCCGGTCCGACACCCAGGCATCGCTGCTTTTAGCGGTGACTCCCGCCGAGGAGGAGTGAAAGGCCGCCAGGATGGGTTTGCCCTCATAGAGCATGACTTGGCCGTCCGTTTCCTCTACAGATTGTTGTATTTTTCGATCATATTCCTCATAGTTATCGCCCCAGTTGCTTTTTGCCTGCTCCTGGGACACCCAGGCATTGCAGCAGCGGTAGTCCATGCACACGTCGGCATCGGGGTGCGCCGCCTTGCGCCCGCCCAGCATGTGGTAATAAATGAAGGTACGCTCTGCCACCGCCTGGGCCTTTAGGGCCTCGGGCTCAAAGGAGGCGGGCATCTCCCCCCGCACCACCCCGGGCAGATACTCCGCCATGGTCATGGACACGGTCTTTTCCCCGTCATAGACCTGCAGCACCGATCGGCTGTCCATGCTGTCCGCCTGCTCTGTCTGCCGGATAGGCGTGTCTGTTTTTTTGGGCTCCGCTGCCCCCGGCCGGGGTGCCAGTATCCACGCACCGCCAAACAGCAAAAGTACCCATAGTATCCCCGCCGTCAAGGCTTGTTTCATCTGTACCATCTCCTTTGGCGTATCTCTATGCGCCGGGAGGAGAAAAAATGTCTGCGGCACCCCCGACGCCCCGGGCCGAATCTGCGCAAACCCTCTCGCTAAGCGTAGGGCGGGGTGAGGGTACCCGACCTGCGGGGATTTTTATAGGGAAGCCGTCCGCATCCCCCTGCGTTTTGCCCCCACAAAAAACCAAAAGGCAGGGGACCTGCAAACGAAGTCCTCTGCCTTATTTGGTAGGAAGATTAATGAAAAAGTTCTTTTGACAGTCCCCAGTATAGCCGCCGGTTATTAAAAAAGTTCAGAATAGATTGTTAAAAAAGTATTAAATCCTCCGCAGCTGCCGAAAAAAATCCGTCAGCACGGCCCGGCACTCCTCCGCCAGCACGCCTCCCACCAGGGCCGGGTGCTGGGGGAAATCCTCCATGAACAGGTTCAGCACGCCGCCGCAGGCGCCCATCTCTCGGTCCCGGGCGCCGTAATACACCCGGGGGATCCGGGCATTGAGAATGGCCCCGGCGCACATGGGGCATGGCTCCAAGGTCACATACAGGGTGCAATCGTCCAGCCGCCAGGTGCCCAGGGCTTCATTTGCCTGGCATATGGCCTCCATCTCCGCATGGGAGCCGGTGTGCTGCTTCTCCTCCCGGCGGTTGCGGCCCCGGCCTATTACCTGCCCGTCCCGCACGATGACGCAGCCCACGGGCACCTCGCCGCACTCCGCCGCCTCCCGGGCCAGAGCCAGGGCCTGGCGCATATAGCCTTCGTGATCCATACAGGTTCTCCTTCTTTAAAAAAATTACGCCGCACCGACTAAACCCCGGCATAAATGGCCAAACTGACAGTAAACTGAAACAAAGGCTTGTGCCGGGAGGATCGCTATGAAAAAACAAACTGCCACCACAAATTCCGATATACGTATGCTGGAGCTGCGGCAAGAGCTGTGGGACACCGCCCGGGAGCTGCGCTATGCCTACGCCCGGTTCAACTTTATCACGGATCCGGGGCTCATTGACGCAGGGATCTATGACATCAACGCCCTGAAATCCCGCTACGACTTCCTGCTGCGCAAGATGAAGGCCCTGCAGGGCCGCCCCCTGGATCAGCGCAAATCATCCCCGTTGCTGGCGGAGCCCGCCTGCATGCCCGCGGGGAGCATGAATGGGGGAAAGTCATGTCTGTCGTAGAAAAAATCGCCCTGGGGCTGACGCTGCTATTTTTAGTGGTGGTGTGCCTGCGGGTGTTCGCCGCACCGCTGAAGCTGGCGCTGAAGGTAGCGTTCAACTCCGCCCTGGGCTTCGGCGCGCTGTGGCTGCTGAATCTGACCACCTCCGTCACGGGGCTATCTCTGGGGCTGAGCTGGTTCAATGCCATCGTCATCGGCATCCTGGGGGTTCCGGGCTTTGGGCTGCTGCTGTTGGTGCAGTGGGTGCTTACATAAAAAAATGTATATAACAGTGTCATCCTCCCTTCCCCCAAGGGAGGATTTTTCGTAGAGAATGATGCACAACATCGTCCCGCCCCACCGCACTACTTGTAACCGTCCGTAGGGGCCGATGCCCACATCGGCCCGCACGCAGGCACTTCTCGTAATGTATTATTGCGCGGGCGCAAAGCGCCCGTGGCAATTCGTCCTCTCTTTTTAACCCTCCGCTTACTTCTCCATCTCCTCCAGATTCCACCCATACAGGGGATAGCGCTGCATGGCGCCGAAGATCTTCTGCCGCAGGTTGGGGTACCGCTCCTCCAACTGGAGGAGCAGCTCCTTCACCTCCTGCCGCCGGGTGGAGCCGTTGGCGGGACAGGGATTCTGCACCACCGGGAGCTTCAGCTTTGCCGCCGCCCGGCGCACCTCGTCCTCGTGGCAGTAGAGCAGGGGGCGGATCTGGGTGATGCCGCTGCGGTCCAGGTACGTCACCGGCTGAAAGCACCCGATGCGCCCCTCAAAGAGCAGGTTCATGAGCATGGTCTCCACCGCATCGTCGAAGTGGTGGCCCAGGGCAATTTTTGAGATGCCCAAATCTTTAAGGGCGGTATTCAGGCTCCCCCGCCGGAGCTTGGCGCACAGGGAGCAGGGGTTTTTTTCCTTCCGCTCCTCAAAAACGATCTGGTACACCGGTACGGAGATGCGGGTGTAGGGCACCTCCAGGTCCCGGCACAGGTCCGCCACGGCGTCAAAGCTCATACCCGGGGTGCCAGTTTCCAGGGTGATGGCGTGGACGTTAAAAGGCACCGGGTAAAACCGCCGCAGCTGTGCCAGGGCTGCAAGGGTCAGAAGACTATCCTTGCCGCCGGACACGCCCACGGCCACGGTCTCCCCGGGGTCGATCATGTGATAGTCCTCCACGCAACGGCGCACCAGGCCCAGAATATGCTGCATAGGGTCATCCCTCCAAAAACGTAAAATACAATGTGAGAAAACAGAAGATAATCAAAGAAAGCAAGAGATAATCGCAGATGTTGTTGCCGTAAATCAATTTCGTGTTGACAAGCGACGGATAAAGTGCTATAAATATTCTTGCGCGTTAAGCGCATTGGTTTCTGTTTTCTCTCTCCCGATTTTACCAAGGGAGCACGAAAAAGTAAAGCAATACATTATTATACTGGAGGAAAAACACCATGTCCACTTTTATGGCAAACAAGGGCAATATCGTCCGCAAGTGGTACGTCGTTGATGCCGCCGGCAAGCCCCTGGGCAAGACCGCCGTCATCGTGGCTGACCTGCTGCGCGGCAAGGGCAAGCCCACCTATACTCCCCACGCTGACTGCGGCGACAACGTCATCGTCATCAACGCTGGCAAGGCCATCCTCACCGGCAACAAAATGGAGCAGAAGTACTATCGCACCCACTCCGGCTGGGTGGGCGGCCTGAAGGAGACCAAGTACCGCATCCTCATGCAGGAAAAGCCCGAGGTAGCCGTCCGTGTGGCCGTGCGCGGCATGATGCCCCGCAACATTGTCACCAAGGACTCCCTGAAGCGTCTTCACATTTATGCCGGTGAGCAGCATGAGCATCAGGCTCAGAAGCCCGAGCTGGTCAAGTAAGGAGGAAAAGAAGAATGTATCAGTCCAAGAATCCCTATAAGTACGGTACTGGCCGTCGTAAGTCCTCCGTGGCCCGCGTCCACCTGTTTGAGAACGGCACCGGCGCCATCACCATCAATGGCCGCGACATCAACGATTATTTCGGCCTGGAGACCCTGAAGATGGTTGTCCGTCAGCCCCTGAACTCCACCGATACCCTGGGCAAGGTGGACATCGTTGCCACCGTCGAGGGCGGCGGCGTATCCGGCCAGGCCGGCGCTCTGCGCCACGGCATCTCCCGGGCCCTGCTGCAGGTGAACCCCGAGTTCCGTCCCATCCTGAAGAAGGCCGGCTTCCTGACCCGCGATCCTCGTATGAAGGAGCGTAAGAAGTACGGCCTCAAAGCCGCCCGTCGCGCTCCGCAGTTCAGCAAGCGCTGATCGGACGCAAATTTACAACTCAAAAGCTCAAAAACCCCGGAAAATCAGCATTTTCC